>JACCDH011485342.1_pt1 | contig 42581 bp, 48 predicted proteins | sample 7442481 | NCBI WGS metagenome assembly JACCDH01 (sample SAMN15323433, study PRJNA562643) | freshwater metagenome | isolation source: river surface water | place: USA:Blue River Watershed | collected 2017-08-15 | reverse complement strand
GTTCCAGAGCGGGAAGTGATCCTTCAGGTTGAATCCGTGCACGCCCTCCCACGCTGAGCCAACCTGCGACGCCAGACGGGTGTTGAAGCGGAGGTCGTGGTTGCCCCACGTCCAGTGCAGCTTCGCGCCCTTGGCGGCCCTCTCGATCTCTGTCAGCCGCTCCTGCGCGGCCTCGAGCTCCTGCTTGACGTTCGGCACCGACTGCCACCCGATAGGATCGTGGCGGCTGATGCCGGCGCCATCGAAGACGTCACCGTTCATGATGATGACCTGCGGGCGCAGGCGCCCGATCATCTTCACGAAGGCGCGGTGCGCGGTGCTGACGATGCCGGGCCAGTAGTGGCAGTCGCTGGCCACGACGATGACGCCGTTCTCAATGTCTATCGTCGTGCGAACGCCGTCACCCGGGATCGTTACCTTCACATCCGGGCTGCGCTTATCCGTAGCTGCAAGCCTGATGCCGTACTTCCGCTCGAGGTTGCGGCGGCGCAGCTGCACAGCCCGCGGATTGAGATCAAGGACCTTGGCAACCGCGGCAACAGAGTTCACTCTGTTCCACAGCGCGATGAAGTCTTCGTCGGAACACCTTGCTGCGGTCATGTCAGTTCGTCTTTCGTATGAATTCGCCGCACCAATTATTGCGACCGGTGACAGGCATTACGCTGTCAAAGTCATCATCGCCTGCGGAAACTACAATCGGCGGGTGTCTGTGGCATGTACCTATATCGTCCTTTGGATCACACTCAAAAAACGCGCAGCTCTCACACTTCGGCATCCAGTCCTCTACCTGCGCTTTCTTTTTCGTCATGTGATCCTCTGTCCGGCCTGCAGTTGCGCGAGCGTCAGCCCGCCTGTGTACTGGAAGTGCGCCATCTCTTTGAACCGGGTCCAGTCTCCGGCCCACTCAAGCCCAGCTTCCTTACCGAGCCTGCCGATCGTTTGCCACACTGGGTCTTTCGTGTTCCAGTTCGGCTTGCCGTTCAGCAGCGGCACAACGTCAACCGCGCAGCGGTGATTGTGGAAGGACTGGCCACCTTTGGCCTTGGTTACGATCTTGCCGGGCTTGGTGCGGCCCTGCGCATAGAGCGCGTCCTGACTCTCGTTGTCGCGGTAGGTGGAGGTTATCAGCAGGTCGATGTCATGTTCATGACAGAGGTCGATGAAACGCTGCACGCGTACTTGAACCGGCGGCAGCAGCTCGCCGATGTCGCGAGAGTTGATCATTGTTTCCTCTCAGCGTCGAGTAGTTGCTGGCATGCCTGCAGCTGGATCACAGCTTCGTCGGCCTCCCGCGCGAACCGAATAAGAAATTCTCCATCCGCTCGAGGAAGTCCGGTTGCACAGGTTCCATTATCTCCGCCGGCACCGGCGGTAGCGCCGGGCACGGCATCACGCGGGGGGTCGAAGGTGACGCGCACGCGCTCAGTGTTAAGGCGAGCAATAGCAGCACTCTCTTCATTTTTCTTTTCCCTCTTCGCGGCACGCATGTCGGCCGTAGTCTTGTTGAACTTGTTGGTCTGTGCCTGCAGTTTACCAACGCCCTCTGCGTAGGCGTCTGCGAGCTGCTGGGCGTGCACCAGCTTCTCGGCGTCCCAGTCGGCCTGCAGTGTAGTGCGGCCGTAGTGCCACCCGATGCCGAGCAGCACTACAGCGACCACAGCCTCCGCAGCGAATTTAATAAGTGTCGTATTCATACGGCGTGCAGCTTTGTTTTGAGCTCGAGTATCTCGAGGTGCATCGCCGCGTTCATTTCTTCGCAGGTCTTATTCTGGGCCTCTACCTTTTCCAATCTTTCAGACAACCGTGCGACCTCCTCGCGCAGCATCTGAATGACCTGCTGCGTGGCGCTATCGGTGAGATCGGTTTTGTTGTCCTCGCGGCGATCTGACTTCACCATTCGGATGACGGCGTAGATGCCGGCGCCAAGCGACGCGATGCCGACAGCGATTTTTGTTAGGAGGTCTTGGTCCATTGTTTACTCCGGCTTTGGGTATTTAGCTTTGACTGCTTGACACGCCGCGATGTACGCATCGATTTGTGCTTGATCACCTTTTACGATGCCGTCCAAATACTCATGGAAGTCTGGGTACTCCACTGCGCGTTTCTCGGTGTACGGAATGGCAGCGATACGGGCTTCTTCAGCGGCGATACGAGCAGCGACTTCATCGGCAGGTACGGCTACCGTGGTCACTTCGCCAGTGGTGAGGTCTACAATAATTTCTTCCATAGCGATTACTCGTAAAGAATGTTGATGGTTCCAGCGTCGAAGGTATCTGTGCCGTTCACTGTGGTGATGCGAATTCTGTCCAATTCACCAGATAAAGTGATCGAGCCGCCTCCACTTGCTCCGTATCCAGTAGCGCCAATAGCTACCCCCATGCATCCTCCGGCTACCCATCTGTTTGCCGAAGAATCAATCAATGTCAAAACAACATGTCCTGACCGCAATGAGGTAGCTGCCACACCCCCAGCCTCGATAATAAATCCAGTTGTTGTATTGACGTTACTCCCCGACATTCCGGCATAAGCGGCGTAGCCTGTGGTTACCACACCGCCAGAAGTTCCAATCTGGGTTTGGACGAATGAGGTGCCATTGGTAGATAAGCCTTGAAAAATCACGGTAATCTTCTTGACCCAACTCGGAATACCCGTGAAGTTCACCGCAGTACCAGAGGCACTTACGGATGTGCCGGAGATTACCTGACAGCCGCCTTTAGGAGTCGTGAGGATGCCGTCCGCATCCAGCCTCATTGCCTCCGTCCAAGTAATCGTGCTCCCTGCTGTGCCAGAAGGGGCGTTGTACCAGCGATGCTGGCCAGCTACCTGCCCGTACTGTGTGGCTAGTGAGGATGTTTTATAGATGCTGTTTGTGCCGTCATAGTACGCATTGCCAAAAAGTGCAAAGTTGGTTGACACCCCAGCGAATGCGCCATACGCCAATTCGACGGCTTTATAAGAAGCGCCCCACGCACTCGGCGTAACACCAAAGCCCACGTTACCATTGTCATCGGCAACAATAGCGCCTGTCAGTAACCGCGCATCTACTTTTGTCAGTGCCATCGGTTGTTCCTACTTTCTTTATTCGTTGACTTGTTCAGGTTGTGCAACCGGCTCCGGCTGCACGCGAACATCGATGAATTGATCGTTCTCGTATTTCCAACCGATGCCCGCATCCGTCCCGTCGAGACACACAACATAGGTACCAGCGTCAGCAGGCCACTCCGATGCGTCACCCAGCATCACGGCATTCACTACGATGTTTGTCGCAGGGTCGATTACTGCGTATGCTTTTGCGTCGCTCATCATCACCACCATGTCAGTCGAATACGTCCAGCTGCTCCTGCGCCAGACGACGTTCCGTTTCTGCAACCGCCGCCACCGCCAGATGGAACAGTGCCAGCAGTGCCATTAGTTGTAGAAGCACCGCCAGCACCACCATTGCCGCCAAAGATAGAGTTACCTCCAGCACCGCCACCGGATGAAGTACCACCACCGCCACCACCAGCGCCACCATAAGAGGTAGCGCCACCAGCGGCACCCTGACCTCCGCCACCACCACCGCCAAAATACGTTGCCCCACCGGCAATAGTATTAAGCGCAGCAAAGCCTCTACTGCCACCACCACCACCATAAACAGATGTGCCGGGCAAAGTTCCAGAACTTGCTTGAGCAATACCACCGCCCAACTCACCGCCAGCACCGCCATCAGCTAGAGAGCCTGTGCCACCAACGGAAAGATTGCCACCACCACCACCGCCACCACCACCGCCAGTGGAACCGTTGTTTGATGCCCCGCCACCGCCACCATAGGCGTACAAAACTGCCGCGCCGTTGGGAGCATTTGTAATGTTGAACGACGACACGCCCCCGGCATTACCAGCGGTAGATGCGGTTGTCTGTGCTGCACCACCTGCACCAATCGCATAGGTTTCGGAAGCTGCTAGATAAGAAAGCGGCACAATAACGCTGTTGTATGCACCACCACCGCCACCGCCACCACCATAAGTGGTACTGCCTTTCCCGCCGCTACCACCACCACCCCAAATTTCAATCTGAACCCACTGATATCCGCCAGTAGTCGGTTTGCTCCACGAAGTGCCGGAGGTCAGTGTTGTGGTTTGAATCTCTGGAACGCCGTCATCCCAAATCGGGGCGTTGCCCGCACCTTGCGCCGTTAGAACTTTTCCCAATGCGCCAGTTGTGTCGAGCTTTGCGAGAACAGCGGCTCCTGCGGCAAGCTCCGAAGCACCAACTGCACTAGCCGCAATTTTGTCCGAAGTGACCGCATCATTTGCCAGCTTCGCAGTCGTAACCGTACCGTCACTCGGCGTACCAATAGCCAGCGGTTGAGTCCACACTACCTCGACGTTATCGGTACCAGACGGCGGCGCTGCACTGAAGGTCAGCGTGGTGCCAGACAGTGAGTAGGTGTCCTTCTGCTGGTAGATACCGCTGACAAACACATAGGTGTTGTTCTCGGAGCCGGGGTCGCCCGACAACGTAAAGGCTACCGTGCTGCCGTTGCCGCTGAATCGATCGACAGCGACGTTCGTTGCACCAAGGCCCGACGTTGACGCAAACCACTGATTTGTCTCAAAATCGGCAACCAGAATAATTTGGTTGTACTGCGATCCGATCGTTGAGCTTGTCGCACCATTGATCGTATCGCTACCAGAGCGAGCAATCGTCACAGCATTGGCATCACCCGTCCACTTGACAATGGCAATCTTGAACGCATCGGTCACAGTGCTGATCTGCGGCAGCGTGATCGTTACCGCACCACCAGTCGTGCTCACACGAATCAGATCACCGGCATCAGCTGCAACCACGGTGTAGTCGGCACTTTTATCCTGCACTGCCGAGTACATACCCGATGCAATGATTGAGGCAGCAGCGGCAGCCGAGGACGCAGCGGAACTTGCAGACGAAGCCGCTGCACTTGCCGATGCCGCAGCAGCATCAGCTTCAGCGGGCGCGGCGATAATTGCAGCAATGTTCGAAGCAGCGGTGTTGACATCGGCAATGTTCGTTGCCACCGTGTTGACATTGGAAACGCTTCCTGCAACCGTGTTGACGTTCGCAATGCTTCCGCTAACAGTGTTGACGTTGGCAATGCTGCCTGCAACCGTGGTTACGTTTGCATTGTTTCCAGCAACAGTGTTGACGCTGCTGATGTTTGAGCTAACCGTGTTGACGTTGGCGATGCTACCAGCAACCGTGGTGATGTTTGCGGTGTTGCCAGCAGCGGTATTGATATTGGTCGTGTTGCCAGCAACTGTGGTTACGTTGGCTGCAATGCCTGCAACCGTTGTGACGTTGCCTGAAATATCAGCAACCGTGTTGACATCAGCAATGTTGTCAGCAACCGTGTTGACATCAGCAATGTTTGTCGCCACCGTATTGACATTGGCGATGCTGCCGCCAACCGCATCTACGTTAGCGATGCTGCCCGCTACGGTGTTGATCTCTGACACCGGCTCCGTCAAATCGGAAGACACGGTGTTAATGTCGCCGATGTTGTCGTAGATCGTTGTCAGCTTGGTGATGTTATTCGCCAGCAGATCAATGTTGGCGTTGAGCTCAGCCGCGTCTGTAGGGCTGGTGACCGGCACAATAGCGGCGCGCGATACGGCCTCATTCAGCTGCTGAATCTGCATGCTGAGGTTGTCGAGCGCGTTCTCGAGAATCGTCGGGTTGAAGTCGCCGCCGGTCGGGATGTCGGTGCCCTGCTCATAGGGCACGTTGCCGGTGATAGACAGCCGCTCACCAGTTGCGAGCGGAGGCAATTCTGGATCGCCCGGCTCCGCCGGGATAGGGTAGGTAATCTCGCCGCCGGGGGTAGATTCCTGATCCTCGTTCAACGTGACAAAGTAGTCCGAATCGAGGACGAGCACGCTCTCGACGCCATTGACGTCGGCAAGCGTTACCGTAATGTCTTCAGTCGTGAAGACCTTGAACTCGAACGGAAACGTAGTTGTTGCATCGTTTCCGTTAAAGGGTCCCGCCCTCCGAACTGTTGAAGGGATCGTCATCGTGCGTACTCCTTTGATTTGTCGGAATTATCCGTAGCCGTTGTTCTCATATCCGCACCTAGTCCTTCGGCGGGCCTGTCAGGATCACCAGCGGATTATCTGTCTTGCCTTCCTGTAACGCGATGAACCCCTCGACAGCTCGGTTCACGGCGCCTGCAGGGTAATGGAACAAAATGCCGGCGGTGTTGTTCATGGCCTTGATCAGCGCCATGTCAACCTCGCCCTGCTGTACCTGCTTCGCGAGCTTGCCAACCTCTGAGAAGAAGCGGGTACCGGCTGGGCCCTGATAGCCACTGAAGCCGGTAACAGCTGCGCCGATCTCACGCAGGCCGACCATTGTGCCCAGCAGATAGCTGAGCTGTTCCTTGGCCAACTTCTTCAGCAGCTCCTCTTCATCATCGTCGCCACCCTTCAGCGCCTCCTTCAACGTGAATGCCAACACCGTCGGGACAACGTACAGCATCAGCATGTCAACCGCGAAGCGCCCAACCTGCAGCGGATTCGTAAAGTTGGTCGCACCGTAGCGTTCGGCCGTCAGGTTGAATGTCGTGTTGAAGTAGGAATAGAAGTTCGTGAAGAGCTTCATCAGCGAGCCACCACGCTGAACGCGCGCAAGGTCAGCAACCTGACCGGCGCCCTGTGCATCGCGCACAGCCTGATCGGCCAGAGCAATAGCCTTGCCCTCGTCGCCGTCGGTCTCCTCCATGACGCGCTCGTACATGCCGAGCCATGTCGGAAGATCGGCGATCATCTGGCCTTTCTGAATCAGGTAGAAGTAGCTCTCCTGCAGCGCCGTGAACTTAGCGCCCGCCACTTTATTCCTGATCTCGTTGATCTCACGTTGCATCGTGTCGCCGCGCAGGCGCATGAAGTCGGACTTCGCGTAGACATCGGCCACGACGCCTTCCATCTTCACAGCGCCACCGAGCCAGCGCGCCATACCCTTGCCGACCCACTTCGGACCGATGCGGACGACCGACTGAGTCAGACCCAGCGGCTGCATCAGCGAGGTCATCAGGTTCCAACCCATACCGATAACGGTCACGCCGTTGCGCAGGTAGTTCAGACCGCGCTCCATTTCGCTCTGCGCTGGAACCTCGCCGGCAGCGATGTCGGTGACCGCCTTTTTCAACTCGCGCAGAATAACCGGGCCGGCCGTCTCGCGGATAGCGGCATCGATCGGCTCAGCGCGCAGCAGGCGGGTTGCATCGATCAACCACTCGTGCCACGACAGATCGTGAATCACTTGATTGATGTGCTCGAACATCACACTGATGTCTTTGCGCACCGCGCGGTTCACCGTCTCGGCGCGGGCCTTTGTGTGACCGCGGCGGGTGGTGGCGCGGGTGTACTGACCCTGCATCATCTGCTTGGTCACCTCGGCCTCAGTGTCCGCCTCGGCCTTGCTCGAGCGATCCGGGTCGTACTTGATCGGGTAGTAGCCGCCACGCATCTGGACCACGGTACCGTCAGCGGCCGTGATCTCGAACGGGACAGCTTCGACCTTTTCAGGCGCCACACCGGAGACGCGCTCCTCCTTCGCCTTGATCGCCGGCCAATAGCTGTCGATCAGGTCCCACGCCTGCTGCACGAAGCCGAGCTGCTCTGGCGTCAGGGTGCTGAGAATAGCCTCGACCTGCTGGCGGCTCCACTTGTCGCCGTCCATGACGCGCTGCTGGTTGGCCTCGTTGCCCCAGTTCAGCGCGATGACCAGACGGGTCTCGAGCGAGAGGCTCGCGTCGATCGCCGGGATATTGACCTGCTGGCGCATCTTGCCGCTCTTCAGCAGCGGCTCGAAGATGGCGGCCAGCTTCTGGGTCGCCTCCTGACGCATGACCGCCTCCATGTCGCCGGCGCGGTTCATCGAGCGCACGAAGACGTTCCAGAAGGGGCCTCCCTCCTTGAAGCCGTCCATCTGGCGGATCAGCGAAGAGAGCTTGCGGTGCGAGCTGAAGAAGCCGCGTAGCATGTCGGCGCCCTTCTGCAGCTTGGTCGGGGCGTCGATGCGAACCGGGGTCTCCTTCGTGGCGTTCTGGCGGATCGAGAGCTCGATCTCCTGAACGACCGCGGCGAAGGCGCGCTCATCCTGCAGTGTCAGCAGCTTGTCCTTCAGCTTGCCGAGGTGCTCGATGTTGCGCACAGTATCAACCAGCGCGCGGAACTCCTCGACCGTCATCTCCTTGTAGGAGATACGGTATGCCTCGTCCAGCAGATCGTCCGGCACCACCGGGTTGTTGCCGATCTCGCGCTGGTTCTCTACCCAGTCGCGCAACGCGGCGCGGCGCTCAAGCGCACGCAGGGTTGTACCGCGGCGCAGATCGAACCGTTCGAGCAGGGCGTCGATCTGGGCGAGGTAGTCCGCCGGCAGCTTCTTGCGCACGCTCTCCTTCTCGAACTTGCGCAGGTAGTCCACCTTGCGCTCGACCTCGGAGATAGCGTCCAGCGTAGCGCGGCTTGCGTAGTGGTTCAGCAGCTGGTCGCGCTTGGCGGTGACGACGGCCAAGTTGTCGCCCTTCTTCTGGGCGTCGGCCGCCTTCTTCGCGGCGCGCTTCTCTGCGGCCGTGTGCTGGCCCGGGCGCAGATCGCGAACCCGGCGGCGGGCGATCATTGCGTCGGCGAACTCGCGCGCAGCGCGCAGCGCCACGTTGACGTAGCCGCCCCGTGCGGTCTTCTCGGTTCTGCCGAGGGCGTCCTCTGCAAAGCGCATCTCTGTGGCCACAGCGCGTGCGCGGGCCTCGTTATGCACTGCGCGGTCGGCCGCCTCGTTGATGCCCCGCTCGGTGACCAGATCGCCGTACCGCTCCAGCAGGCGCTGGTCGGTCAGGCCGTCGATCATGTCGCTTTCTTTGTCGGCCGCTGCGATCGCGCGCACCATCTCGTCGCCGTTCTTGTAGCCAAAGAGCTCCGCAACCATGTTCGGGTGCAGGCCGGTCTCGGCGTCGGCGGTGACCATATTGGTCGAAAGATAGCGCCACAGGGCCGCCGGCTCCTCGCCGTACAGCTCCTTCAGGATCGGCAGCGATAGCTTGCCGGCTTCAACTTTGGTGCCGTCCGGGAGCTCGCCCTTCTTCAGGAAACGCTGAGCTGCGTAGACCGGCATCTCGCGGACCTCTGCGGTGACCTCATCACGCATCGCCTTGCGCTTGGTCTCGACGTCGCGCTGCAGCTGCTTCAAGATTCTGGAGCGAGCGTTGACGGTCCACTTCAGGTCGCGCAGGCTGCGGGCCTGCAGGGAGTCAATAGCGGTCTGGGTGCCGGATGCGGTCTGGGCCTGATACTCCGCCCACTCTGCATCGGTCATGCCCTCCGGCTTCGTTGCGTACAGCGGCTCGTAGCCGACCGTGCGCTCGGCCGCCTCGATCTCAGACTTGACCGCCAGCATGCGGTCGAAGACGCCGCGCACCTCATCGGTGAGCTGGTCGCCGTAGGTCTTGATGAAGCGGTCGAGCGACTGGTAGGCCGAGATCAGGAACTCGCGAAAACGCTGGAACAGCGGGCGCAGCTCCGGCGTCGGGGGCTGGCCCTCGAACATGTACTGCTCGAAGCTCTCCGCCCACTTCTCATGGTACGGGCGGCGCTCGTCCAGTGACATCCGGTTCCACTCGGCCAGACGTGCGGCCGGGGTGTCGCCCGGAATCTTGAACCAGAGGAAAGCCTTGTCGAGGTCCTCCGCCACCCGTGCCGGCGCGTTCGGCAACGCCGCAAAGCGGGCCATGCCTTCGAGGAAGAAGTGGCCCATCTCGTGGATCACGGTCGAGAGGTCGGCGTCCTTGAGCACGTCGATGCGCAGCTGGCTCGGGCTAAAGGTGCCGCGCGCAGGTTGCGCGAGGGTACCGCCCGGGAGCTGCACGCCAAGGCCGGCCAGCACAGGGCGGGCGGCCTCCAGCTCGGCGCGATCCATGACCAGATTGCCGGACTTCACGGTAGCCGACGGGGCCGCGGCGCGCACCGCCTCGATGTTGGCGTTGATCGCCTCGATCTCGTTCGGCATCAGGCCGTAGCGGAAGGGTGTTTGTGGGGCCGCAGCAGCGCCTGTGGCGCGCGCGGGGGCCTTGTCTAGGGGCTGGACCGCAACGCCCTGCGAAGCGGCACCAAGGAGCACTGCGACCCCTTGCGTGCCAAATACGCCGCGGGCGTAGTAGCCGTCGAAGCCGGCGTCCAGAATCCGGGACTCGCTCGCGTTGTGGTCGCCGTCCCACAGGCGCATCGGGTCGGCCATGACATCATACAGGTTTGACAACTCTGCACTGTGTGCGATCGGGCCGACGCCCTGCTCCGGGGTAACGCCCTTGCCTTCGTCAACGTAGAAGTAGACTCGGCTCTTGATTCGAGCGTCACGGGCGCGCGCGAGGCGATCCCGCTCCTGACCCTGCAGGCCGGTGCCGTAGAAGCGGCCGTCTAGGTTTGTGCGCTTCTGATTGCTGAAGTGGTAGCCGGTTACGCTCGCTGCCGCTTGAGCATATCCGCCAGATACTTGTCCGCCAGCGACAGCTCCGGCGTCACCAGTACCTTCTCCGGTGAATCGTCGCGCCCCGTCGCTAAAGCCAAAGCTCTGGGCGCCGGTACCGAGTTGGTTGAAGAGCTGCTGCTCGAAGAACCAAGCGACCGACTGCGCTTGGTAGCCTTTAATGTTAACCCTTTCTGCTGCGGCATTGAATAGCTCCTTAATGATCTTGCGCTGCGCCTCGGTAGGGGCGTCAACGATCTTTCCATCCGGGCCAATCATCCGACCAAAGAGTCGGTTGAAGGTACGGGTCGCCCACATGTCAACGGTGATCTCGTGGATGCCGTTGATGTTCATCACGAATGGTCCCACCTTGGGACCAAACGCACGCAGGCCCAGCGCGGTGTCGGCGGCTTTGCCATCGACGCCCGGGCCCATGTTGCCCCACTTCTTGCGCGCAGCGTTCAGTTCCTTGACGGTGTGCTCGCTGAAGAGCCACTCGATCGTCTGCGCCTCGCCCAAGTCCTGAACCATATTGTTCAGGAAGTTGAGCGCCTTCTCTTTGTTCACCGAGGTGGTGCCGCCCTGCCACAGCGAACCGGTGGCCGGGTTGCGCCCCGGTACTGTTCCGGTCTCTTTGTAGCTGCGGAACGCCTGTGCCGCGATGAACCAGTTGTCGCGCGCATTCGTCTGCGGCGACAGGATACCTGCCATGACAGAGAACAGCTGGCGCTGAGCCGGGTTCTCGAGCTCCGGGATCAGCTTCTGCGTTTCCGCGAAGGCCGCTCCGATGTCCTCTTCGTACCAGTCCAGCCCGTTCTTTTCCTGCTGCATCTGGTACTGCAGCTCGCCAACCAGCGTGTCGAGAGCGCGGCTAAATTCAACCGGATCGTCGTAATCGCGCAAGCCAGTGATGCTGTCAAAATACTCGCCGACCTGCTGCACCGACATGCCCTGTTTACCGGTCAGCGGCGAACCCTTGCGAATGTCAACCGCGGTCGTCGCCGTCAGCTCCTGCGGCAGCTCAACCGTCGAAGTGGGCTGCTGCGCTTTGGCGCGGGCCTGATTGTAGCTGCCTAGCTGCGCTTCGGTCGTAGCTGCGAAGTCCAGATCGACGCTGAAGAACGCACCGGTGCCCGGCACCTCGGTGTAGTAGTTGCCCGGGGCGGTGTCGAAAATTGATACACCCGTGGACGGGGTCTGACGGCCGTCGCGATACAGCAGTCCGCGGCGGGTCAGAACCGAATCCTGCATGTACTTGGCGCCGAGCTCGCGCGCCTGCGCCTCAGTTATGCCGACGACAATGAAGCCGGGCTCCACGTTGTCGTAGCGGCCGGTGCTCGGCAGGTACTCGAGACCCATCTCCTGCAGGTCCTGCTCGAGCTGCGCATTCAGCGCGGCGTTCTGCTCATCGGTCTGGGTGACTGCGTCAGGGTTTGCTGCAGTAAGAATCGCCCAGTTTCCTTTCTCCAGCAACGAAGGAAGGTTCTCTGAGGTGAAGTCGTCGAGCGATGCGTCCGGCGGTACCGGGATCGCGTCAAGCGCGGTGTCTACTCGATCTTGGAGGTCGCGCTGTTCAGCCCGCTCACCAATTCCTTGGCCAGCTTCTCGCTCCACTCCTTGTGCGACATCTTGAGCGGTTCGGCCGCTGGTCGCGCGGTAGACCTGCTCGCTGATTTCGCCGGAGGCATAGGCGTTTTCAAGGGCTTCATTCAGTTTCTCCTCGAGTCCATTTTCGTTGATCTGGGGGATTTTATCAAGTGCTACAAGCCGAGCGTTGCCGGCTCCGCGGGAGTTGTCGATCGCGAAGATCGTCACCCGCTCGTCGCCTGCGTACTTCTGGGCGAGCTGGTCGATGACCTTGCGGGCGCCAGTGTGGCTTTCCTGCAACACCGACAGCGGGGCGGTGCGGCCGGTGCGCATCGCGCGCGGCAGCGCGCCGCCGGACAGTGCCTCGACCGGGTCGCGGTAGACATAGGCGATCGTCACGCTGCGGCCGGAGGCGAGCGCCTGCTGAATCTTCTCGTCGCTCGACTTAAAGGTGCTCATCGTCGTGTCGTAGACGATGTCGGCGGTGTCGGACATCTTACCGGTGACGGCGGCCACCGAGCTCTTGCCGGCGCCGGTACCACCTGCGGTGAACAGAACCACCGGCACCTTGCCGGGGGCGGTAGGTGCCGCCAGCCGGTCAGCGTACAGGCGCTTGGTGAACGCGCTCGCTGCGCCGTGGACCTCAGAGGCCCGGCTACGATCGGCCGCGTATTCAGGGCTCAGCTCGCGGGCGATGTCGGTGTTGATGACCTGCCCGCCCTTGGTTTCCTCGAGCGCGTTGTATTCCGCAACCACGCCGGCGTAATCGGCGTCAATGCGATCCTGCAGCGCCTTGTTGATGTCTTGGCTAAGGGTCGGACCCTCGGTGCCCTCAGCGCGAATCTGCAGCTGGAAGGGCGCCTGCACGTTTCCGTTGGCGTCGGTCCAGCCGCCGGCCCACAGCTGCTCAGGCGTGATCTTCAGGTCGTTGGCCAATACCGTGTAGAAGTCGCGGGCGGCGTTGCTGTATGCCTCGTTGATGTCAGCGGTAAAGCGGTTCGCCTGCGCGAACTGACCGAGAATGTTGTTGCGCACCACGTCCGCGCTCGCGCGCATCTGCTCCGCGTTGTCCGCCTCCTGAATGACGAACTGCGCCATCTGTTGCAGATACTCCTGCGCCTTCTTGCTGGCCTGCTCCGCTTCCGAGCGCGAGAGCGCGTTGACATCATCGGAATCGCGCAGGTGTGGAAGCAGCAGCGGTTCGAGATCGGTGCCCGCGACGTTCGTCAGCAGCTCACCGATCGGGATTGCTACAGTGCTCTTCGTTTCAACTGCGTCCTGATACTGCGGAACCAGACTCGGAATCTGGCCGAGCAGCTCGCCTTCAGTGATGCCGGACTGTTCGAGCACATCGCTCAGAGTCTGGGCGTCAATGAATACTTGAGAGATCGAATCGCCGTCGGCGTCCGCCAGCTCCTGAACGAACTGCGCGAAGGTCTCTGGCGCGCGCGTGCGCAGTTTCGACTCCGTTGCGCGCTTCATCATCTCGGCCAGCTTATCCGCCGAGGTGATCGCGTCTTGCACCCGCATGCCATCTTTTGTAGCCTCGGAGACGTTCATGGTGAACACGTCCACCACCGCGCTCGGAATCTCGGCGATCATTTCTGCCAGAACAGCGCCCGGCTGAATTGGCTCGCCTGCAGCAAGCGCGCCCAGCGCCTCGCCAGCACCGCCGCCACCAGCCTGAACTACCGTCTGTGCACCGACGTTAGCCGCGGCGCGCTGGCCCGGCGTCAGTGCGCGTCCTGCGATCTGACGGGGGGCAAGGGTCTTTGTAACAAGCCCTGCGGTGGCGGCGTCGAACAGACCGATAACGCCGGCCTTCTTGGCCTTGTCCGCCATCTTCTGCTTGAACTCCGGCGACGCAATTGCAGCGCGCGCGGCTTCTATGTTGTTCAAGTCGATCTTCATCTCTTGGAAGACCTCGGTGAACGACGTGCTGTATTCAGCCAGCGCAGACGAAATGCCGGTCATGCCGGCCAGACCTGCGCCGCCCTTGGCGCGCGCGGAGGCCAGAATAACCGGCAGCGACGGCGCCAGCAGGCCGATCGATTCGGACAGCAGCTCTGGCAGGATGGTCGGGTTTGATGCTGCGACAGACAGGCCCTCGGCGAAACCAGTGGCCGAAGTGAATCGCGTCAGCGCATCGCTGGGCAGCAGTTCCTTATTGCGCAGCGCGCTTGCCTGCTTCATGCTGGAAAGTGCGGCCTCGCTCAGCTGGCGCTGATACTGTTTTTTGGTCGCCTCGAGCGCACGCTTCTCACGGCCGACACCGATCATCAGTGCGCCGTAGTCGGAATAGTTCAGAATGTCGAGGTCCGACTTCAGCTCACCGGATTCGATCTTCGAGATGGTGTCAAGAATCTGAATCGCGTCGGCGGCTTTCTTGTCTTCGATGCCCCGCATGAAAGTGCGCAGGCCGCGCTCGGCGGCCGGGATCGCGTCCTTCACAAGGCCGCGCTTCGAGTCCGGTGCGCTGACCAGATACTTGACAGCGGCGCCGGCTTTCTTCAGCCCTGCCTCCCACCAGCTCAGGTTGTCTGTGTCGTCCTTCCCCATGTGGAAGAGATCGACGTTCTCCGACATGGCCTGTGCCGTCTTCGGCGAGCGTGTGCTGACGTTCTTCCAGTCAGGCTCATTAGCCTGCATCTCTGGCGTGAACGGGTTCTTTACGGTATCAATAACCGGGGTCCCGGTGGCCGCCGACAGCTTCTTGTTCTTGGCGTACACATCCGGCAAAGACGTGTTCTGGCGGTACAGACCGCGCAGCTTGTCTTCGTGTGAGTCCGGGAGAAAATCTAGTCCAGTGGTTCCTGTTACGTTGCCAGTTTTGACCGAGGCTTCCGGGCCCCTGTCAGGCAAGTTTTCCAGATCGAGCACTTTATTGACCTTTCATCTGAGCGATCACCGCGTTGATGTTTGCAATGGTAATGGGTTTATTGTTCTGTTTCAGCACCGCATACGCAGCAGCGCGCGGGCCGCTAACCGTCTGTCCCTGTGCAGAGAACCAGACGGTCGCGTCCTTGTAGTAGTTCGTGTACAGCTCGTCGCCTGCTGTCTTGCCTGTCGGGATATCGACACGCGCGTTCGGCAACGACTTCTTGACCTGTCGCATACTCGACGCCATGCTATTGACGAAGGGCTCAACCTCCTTCGGCGTCTTGAATACGAAATCGGTCACGCCCTTGGTGCGTGCTTCACCCATCGTCATGCGGCTTTGGAAGAAGTCGTCCGCCTCGGATTTACGATACCCGCTACGGAACCACTTATCCGCCCAAGCGTCGATGTCCTCCGGGCGCTTTGTCTCTTTTACGTTCGTGTTGACGTAGTTCTGATAGGCGACCCACTGCTCGTAGTCTGTCTTCTCCCACTTGCTGCGGGGCTTGCCAATGCGATCCGAAAAGCTGCGCTCGACTTCGGTGTGCGGAATCTCGCCACGCTTGTCCAGCGTCTTGCGCAGACCGCGGAAGGTCTCTGCGCGCAGGAACGGAGCGAACCGCTCGAGTTGCTGCGGTGATGTAATCTCGCCGGAGTTGATCGCCGACTCGGCGATGTCAAGCGCCTCGTAGTTGTCTTCCTTCGCGTGCAGCTTCCCGCTGCGCTTATCGACCGAAGCCTTGGCGCGCGCCTCGTAGTAGGTATTGACCTGCACGCGCTCTTTGCCGTCCATCGAATCGAGGTCGGCCTGCGAAGGTTTGCGGCCGTTGGCGATTGCCTGCCACACCCGATCGGACGATGCCTTCTCTTTGCGAGCCTTCTCGGCCTCCTGCTCGCGCAGCATGATCTGCTTGTCCTGATAGTTTTCTTTGAACCGTTGGCGCGTCTTATCGCGCAGCTCCGGGTTCTCTATCTTCGAGATTTCTTCGAGGCCCTTGTCATACGGCAGGCTGGCGATAGAGTCCGCCTTCTGCAGCGCCTGCTTGTCGGTCATCTTGTCGTTCAGCTTTTTCTCGATCTGATCGTAGAAAACTGGGTCGATGTCCTTCTGGTTTTTCTCGAAGTACATGCGCGCTGCCTCCGGGTTGTTCCCGTCCAGCATGCGGCTCAGCACCTCGCGATGAATCGTCGTTGTGTCTTTGACGTTCTCGGCTGCCAGCTGCTCAGGGGTCCAGCCCTTGCGTGCGGCCTGATACGCGTTCTTCTGTTTGATGTTCGCGACAGCCGTATCGACAACCTCCGGCTTCGGATTGGCGATCGCATTGCGCGCCTCGGTCGCCTTGCTTGCGCTCCAACTCTCGTCGTGCGAACGCTCGAGCTCCTGATTCTCGTAGTCGCGCACGCTGTTTGCGCTTTGTGCGCGCAGCTGCAATGCAGAACGCGAGAGCAGCCGGCGCTGGCGATCGTTCAGACCCTGCGTGAATCGGCTCTCTGCATCTGCCCACCACTTGTCGGCGTCCTGCATCAGGCCCTTCGCGTTCACGCCTTTGCGGTTCTGGCGGGCTTCGTCCTCAAACTTCAGGTATTCGGTCTTGAGCGCGGTCTCTGTGCGGAAGACAACGTCGGCGTCCTCACGCTCCTGAATTTTCTCGAGCACATCAGCTGCCTGACCGAACGCGCTGCCGACCTGCTCAAGCTGGCGGGCGGCGGCTCCGCCGAACGGTGCATCCGAGGTGATCCTGCTTTGGTATGCGCCCTCGAGCGCGCGCTCTTTAAGCTGCGGGCCGTCGTAGGTAGGAATAGTCGCCATGATCTCTTACGCGTAGGTGCTGCCCCAGCCGCTGCCAGCCGAAGCGTTTGTGCTGCCCCAGCCCATGCTAGGCGTGTTCATGTTGTACCACTTGTCGGCGACCTTACCGGCGCTTGACAGCAGTGTGCTGGCGCCCGCCATCAGCGGGTTGATCGAGTTGGCTGTCGCACGCTGAGACATCGCTTCCGTCTCAAAGTTGGTCTTCTGCATGCGGTTGGCCCACGCCTCCTTGGCCGCGTTCGTGCGTGCTGTGGCCACGTCAACAGCGCCAAAGTATTCGGTCTGCTCGAGTAGCGACAGCGGGGTGCCCTCGCCTAAGCTCAGACCGCGGGCGGCTAGGGTTGCGCGCTGGGCGCCGCGGACCTGCGCAGCTTCGCGCTGAACGCGTTGAGCCTCTAGCTCGCCGCGCTGTTGCGCGTCCTGAGCCTGATACTCGGCGATCTTTGCGTTGTTCTCTGCGACAGCTGCGTTGTAGTTGGCCTGATCCTGCGCGGCCTGTGCCTGCTGGATAGAGCTGACGGTAGACACCACAGCACCGATCGCTTGGAAGGCGGTGCTAAGGCTCGGCAGTGCCGCTACAAGGGCGGGAAAACACATGGTTACGCTCTCATTTCAAAGGGGTGAAACGGCAAACCGAAGGGCCCGTATGGTGTAGCTTCACTCAAGACAAAGCCGGATCGCTTCAACCACGCTATCGCCTTGCGGTTTCTGACGTCCACGAAATTGAATAAATGCGGGAATTCCCGCAGCATGCCGTGAATGTACGGGGTTGAGTGACGGATAAACGCACCCGCGTTTTTCGGTATCAGTTCGGTGCCCAGCAGCCACGGGCTGCCAATACCGCACAGCATCGACACCGGCACCACGCCGAAGATGCACCCGGGCTCGCTGTCGGCGCAGCCGGTCCAGCAGAGAACTGAGTCCTTGATGCTGCGGGTCAGCGCCTCTACCGGGTCCGGCACGCCGGTAGCTGCGATCTCATCTAGGTCGGCCTGACGCATGTGGGCGGCGACGTGCTCAACGTCGCCGGGCTCCACTGGGCGAACCAGAATATCAACCGCCAATCGCGACCTCCGGCGTCAGAGACAGCAGCGTCAGCGGCAGCGGCTCCTCCTGACGGATACAGACCGAGCCGTCGGTGTTCCATGAGGGGCCGATCGTCAGGCTGAGTTCACCAGTGCGCAATGCCGGTGCGTCGCCGTAGTCGTCGGTTACATTACGCGCCGGATACTGGACCAGCTTATTGAAGGCCGGGCCCGCCTTGATGCCGGAGCTCTCAAACACCCGCATGTGCAGCTTGTTCACGTTCTTCATCGTGCCCTGACCGCCGGCCTCTGCGCCCTCGAACGTGAGCGGCAGGGTCTTGATGTCGGCCGTAATCGGCAGGCCAATGTGCACTACGCTGGCCGGAGCGTTCAGTACGACCTGCCCGCTCGTCACCACCTTCTGCGGGTGCACAGCGCCGTCCGCGAGAATGTTGACGGTCTTGCCCTCAAGGTGGCTGAGCCCTGAGATTGTGGACGCCGGGGCGCCATCGTAGGTCAGACCGCAGTCAACGTAGTAGGCGTCGGCCGGAGTGGTAAAGAAGCGGGACTCAAGGCGCTCGACGTACTTCTTCGTGGAGGCGCCGATCGTGCGCTCGACAATAGCGTAGAGCGCGTCGGTATTGCCTTCGGCGATAGTGCAGATCGACTTGAATGTGCCGTCGGTGTCGTGGCGGTGCCAAGCATAGACCTGATGCTCAGGCACATAGGTCATGCCGAGCAGCACACCGTCATTGCGCACGGCCCACGCGATCTGATCAGGCGCGCGCGAGTACGCCATGCGGTCGATCGTGTAGCTGTTGAACATGTGCGGAGCCATGATCGACATGTCGATCGAGCGATAGGCGCTGGTCTCCCAGTTGTAGGAGAGTTCGCGAACATGCGAACCCTGCGCCTGCACATACAGGATCGAGCCAGAGGTCACGACCGGCTGCGTCTCGCTGGCGCCTGAATAGCCCTGCGGCTTGACCGAGATCGACGTCGGGGTGATAGCCTCGGCGCCTTGGTTGAAGATGCGCCACTCGCCGCCTGCAGTCAGCGCGATCAGATCGGACAGCGGCACCAGATGGCGCACACGGTTCTGCTGCTGGGCTGCAATGGTGACCTCGATGCCGTCATCGGCCTGACTCGGGATCGACGAAGTCAGGTTGGTCTCTGTCGCGGTGCGGGTCGCGAACAGCGTCTGCGGCTGATTCGAGGTGCCAGCGAACCAGCGGCGCTGTTCGTGGTAGGTGCTGACAGCGGGGTAGTTGCCGGCGCTGTTGTTCAGCGTGATGATGCTCTCAGGCGGAACCTTCGCTTGGTCGCCAGAGAAGTTATCGTCCTTGAAGGTGGTGCCGGACGCCTGACCAATGTAGGCGTAGACACCGCCGGTCAGCTTGTAGACGTTATAGCGGATCGCGTTCGTGACCGCCGCCCACGCGATCGTGTTGTAGTTGCCCGCGGTCGATAGGTTGTTCGTGCAGGTCGCGGTAGCGGAACCGAGCGATTCGTCGATGCCGTTCTCCGCCAGCGCGGTGACCTTGTAGCTGTAGCTGGTCGTGCCGGTACCGGTCGCGGTGGCTGTCACGCTCGTGGGCGCCGCCAGCGCGGGCGCGAACGAGGTCGTCGTCAACGTCCAGCTCAGCGCGCCGAGGCGGCGCAGTTCGCGGGTAGCGTAGCTAGGATGCGTCAGCGTCAGCACATCGGCCGACTGCGTGAACTTCAGCAGAGGCAGATCAGCGTGCGCGTAAGGTGTCGCCACCTCGTATGGGGTGCCCGGGGTAGATTCTAGGGTGCCGCCCATCGTGTGAAAGCGGACATATTCCTGCCCGAACTCGAGCGCCATCGTTTGGTCCGCGCTGAACGCGAACGGGATGAGCACTGTGGTGTGGGCGCTGTTCTTCACCTCGCGCACGAACTTCGTGCCGGGGCGGCGCGTCACAGGGCCGTGAGGCAGCACGATGAAATTGCGGCAGAGCGCGAGACCGGTCTGGAACTTGCCCAGATCGATTCGACCGTAGAGCTCCGGCGTGATCTCGCCGCCGGCAAACGAGCGCGCAATGAGCTTAGGCATTAGCGGACCTTCAGGTGTTGCGGGGTGAAGTCGTCGGTGGTGACGTCAGAGCGGTTGGCGTCGTTCGCGCCAGCTGCGCGCGCCTCCTGCATAGCGCGCTCGAGCAGCGCGCCGGCGGCGTTCACGCCAGCTGAGCCCTTCAGGATCGGGCCCGCAAGGTACGACGCCAGCATCCAGCTCAGCGCCGAGACAAAGGGCTCGATGTACTTAGTGGTGTCGGTCACGTCGCGAGTGTACTTCATCACCGCGTCGGGCTCGTTCGTCAGGATGATGCTGTTCTCGACCTCGAACTCAGCGGAGTCCTCCTCGTCGGCGCCGGCCTTAAAAATGTGCACCGGCTTCAGACAGTCCGCAGGCTGCGCGTAGGCGTATAGCCAGATCGAGCTCGGATTGGTCACCTCCGCGAGCGCAACGCGCTTCGTAGCGAAGGACCAGTTGGTGGCGGAGAGCATGACCTTGCGCGCGAGCGGGTAGAACCGGGCGCAGTAGCCAGCTTCGACGCTACCGTCGGGAGGGGATATCGCTGTCACCACGGCGTCGGAGCCAATGTGCGAGAGCGCGAGGTTGCAGATGTCTACGGCGTTTGCCACGTTTCACTCCTAGTTACGAACAGGGCCGCTCGTGGCGGCCCTGTTCTTCCTGCTTTCGGCCTTTAGGCCAGATCGTCGGCTTCAGCGGAATGAGTGACTTGCGGCTCGTCCTTCTTACCTCCGCCCTTGTGGGGTTTCGGTGCCTTCAGCTCTTCTACTACCGGGGACATCCAGCTACCGATGTCACCCTTGGCTGCTACCGAGAACTCATCGCCGGCCGAGTAGAGTCGGCCGCCGTAGAAGCCACGCTGTGTCGCTTTAACCTTGATCGTCATCGGCTACCCCTTAGATTGCGTTCGGGTATGCGCGCTGGCGGTTGTAGTCCATCACGATCTGCGCGCTGAACTTGCCGGCAGTCAGAGGACCGGTGCCAACCGTGTAGTACACGCGGATATAGCGACGCAGGTTCGACGGCAGCTTCAGAACTGCAGCTTGCTTGCCGGCGGTCAGATCGGCCTTGCCGATAGCGGCCGAAGCCACCACGTCAGCAAAGCTCGAGTTATCTGCCGAATCCTGCAGGCTGAAAGTCACGGTCGCTGCGCCGTCTGCGGTGGCTGCCTGATCAACAGTGATCACAGCTGCCAGCGAGGTGACGTCGCCGATTGCGCGGTTTGCTGCGCCGGTGTCGATGACGTCGGTCGATGCGGCCGAAGCCGTCACCGCCTGAGCGTCGGACACCTGAAGGAACTTATCGATAATCATGGTTCTGTCCTTTCAATTCAATTAGGAGATGGTGGCTTCGGTGTTCAGCAGCGCGTCGGTGCGCTTGAACGGGATGCCGTCGAAGGTCAGAACCTGCTTACCTGCGACTTGATCCATCGTCAGGGTCGAGCCCGCAACCTTGTTGGCGATCTGACGACGCAGGAAGCTGGTGATCGTGCGGTTCGCGTAGAACACCGCGCGGCCCATGCTCAGGTTCGGCGGAATCTCAACAGCTTGCGACAGCAGGTCGATCAGGTCAGCGCCGGCCGATGCGTTCTTGGTCAGGTCGCTCACATCGATGTTAGCGATACGAACAACGTAGCGCCAGTCGCGCAGGGTCAGACCGCAGTCCCACTTGTAGTGGGTGCGATACGCTTGGAAGCGGCCGCCGTTTGCGTCATACACGGTGTCTTCGCCGAGGTCCTTGACCTGCAGGCCAGCGGTGCTGCCCTTCGGGTAGATGCCGTGGATGGTGTTCGGGCCCCACACGACCAGATAGATCGAGGTGTTGTCCGAACCAGAGCCGCCGCCCAGCAGGATGTTCTCGCCGTTTTCAACGCCCGACTTCTGCGAGAAGCGTGCGGAGAGACCGGTGAACTTTTCCGGGTCGAGCGATGCGTCGCCGTAGAACAGCGTGGTCGCCATCGTCTGGTTCATGCCTTCGATGAACGCGCGGTCTTCCGACAGACGGAAGGCTGCTTCGTTACCGTTCAGCTTGACGAGATCGACGTCAACTTCGGCGTAGCTTTCCAGCATGCCGGTGGTGTCGGTCACCTGAACGGTGGTCGATTTCTCCGGCTGAACGCCGTAGTTCAGCTTACGCCAAGTACCGGTCGGGAGGCCCGAACGGATCGTGGTTTTGTGGCCGGTCGGCAGGTTGCCCTCGATCCAAGTCATATCTTCGAGGATCGGGTTGGTCTGGTTCAGCAGCTCAATGACTTGAGCGACCGAGTTGTCCGGGTCCAGACGGGTGGCGAGGTCCGCCAGCGTCGGCATAAAAGTGTTCAGAGTTGCCATGATTTACCTTTCATTTTTTAATCATAGAGGGATACATAATTTCCGCTGCTGACTTCGGTGCGGTAGTGTTGCCACCGCGGACGAAACCATCATCAGAAATTGCTTTGCCGACCTTCACTGCAAACTTCACGACCTCCGGGTGGTTGCCTATGCCCCACTGGTTAAAGAGGTCCTTCAGTTCGGGTGAGCCAAAGGTATCAATCGCCTTGCGCGCTGTTGCGAGGTTCTCGTTCAGTGCATCGCCGCCGATCTCTTTGTCGGTTTTCACCGTCTCGATCCAGTCGGAAACCAGCTTCTGGTGGGCTTCGAGTTGACGCTGGGCCATCTTAGCCCCTACGTCTGCCACCTTCTGCGCTTCCTCTTTGGATAGCTTGAGCTCTTTAGCGATACCTGCGAACTCTTCCGCAGCTACGGTATCGATCTCTACACCCTCGGGCATCTCGAAGTCGTAAGACTCGGGCACTTCCTTTTCGCCCGTCTTGCCTTCCTCGTCCTTGTTGCCCTCGGAACCTTCACCGTCGGTGTTCTGGCCTTCTTCGCCATCCAGCTTCGGTTCGTCGGTTACCTTCGCCTCGCCGGTGTTGCCGGCATTTTGCTGTTGTATCCCGGTGTCAGTGGATTCTTGACCGGTAAGCAGCGATTCAGTTGTCATCTTTCTGATGCTCCTCGACCATTACTGCATAAAGTTCGGGGCAGATCGTATGGAGTTCTCCGATTAGGATCAAGCCGATACTTCTCTTCCCCTCCCTGAAAAACGTCTCGCTGTTTCCGGTGAAGCTCGAATGGTAGACACCAGTCTCGCTCAGCAGGCGCCAGATGAATCGGCGGCCCTCCTTCAATTTCATCAGCGACTTGAAATCTTCGATGTCCAATCGGCGCTTTGCTTCGGCAACGCGTTCTAAACGCTCTGCCTCCTGCTGATGCTTCCGAATGTCTATCGGGTCCCGTTGCGTATTTGGTCGCACTTTAGTCCTTGCTCAAACAGATAACCGCACCATTACCCAAGCATCGACGGGTACATCTTCTTCGCCATGTCTTCGCCTTTATCCTCGCCCTCCTCCTCGGCGGCAGGCATCAGCATCATCTGCTCGATCTGCAGCTCGACGTGCCGGCTGGGCTTACCCTCGCTTGATTCATTCTGGCTGATCGAGACAACGCAGGCCAACGCAACCAGCTTGTACTCGGCGCCGATCTTCGGCAGCTCAGCCATGCCCAGCTTGGTCAGGGTCTCGTCGTCCAACGAGATGCGCAGCCCCCACGGGTACTCGTCCTGCGTTTTCGGCGACAACATCGTGGAGTCTTCAGTCTCTGACTGGCGCTTCATGTCGATCAGCTTCATTGGTTTTCCTTACGGGTTAGCGTTGATCCACAGTCCTGTGGAGGCTTGGTACTTGAGCACCTGACCGTCGGTCGGGCTCGTGATCTTGACGTTGTGCAGCTCCTCAAGCTCGTAGCCGTTCTGCACCTTGACGAAGATCGATCCCTGAGTAGGGTGGCTTCGGATGCAGTAACCGATCAGCACAAGGTGATTCGGCGCGCTCGGCTTTGTGGTGGTCACGCCGCCCGGTGTCGTCGGCGATAGCCAGACCGCGGCGCCCTCGGTCAGCGCCGAGGTGTCGATGTCGCGCACTAGGCCGAAGGTTGTGACGTAACCCTCGGTGTTCTTTACCACGTCCTGTGTTGTCATGCCGATGACGACTGACGATCCGATCTCGCCGTTGGCCTGAGCCAGCGACATCGTGGCGAAGATACCGGTCGAGCCGGTGATATAGACCGCCTTGCCATTCGCGATGTCCGCGTCGGTGTTGTTGCGGAAGAGCTTGTTCTGCTCCTGCCCGACCTGCAGTGTGACGCCGTTGTTCAGCTCAAGATCAAGGGTGCCGTCGGTAACGTTCCAACGCAGCTCGCCCGGCGAAAGCGGGATCGAGGTGTCCGGTGTGGTGTCGAACTGGATGCTGTTGGCCGGCTCGCCATCGAAGACGAACAGGTGCTCCTGCCCGTCGTTCGCGTCCTTGACGCCGACGATGTTGCCGAAGTCGTCTACGACATGGGGAACAACGCCGCCGTGCAGTCGGTAGGCCATCGCTTACGCCTGAGCGGGCGACGGGGTGCCGTAGCCTTGGAACATGTTGATCACGTCCTGCACGCCGGCTGTGTCCACCTCGCTCGTGGTCTTCGCTGCGTCCGCCATCGTCGGCATCATCGCCGCCATCTGCTGGGCCTGCATCTGCTTCGCGCGGTCGGCACGAATCTGGGCGACGACGTTGTCCGGCAGGATCAGTTTCGGGTTGACGCCGAACATGTCGCCGGTGTCGTCGATCATCTGGTCGAAGTCGATCTTGTCGATGACCTCCGGCTTCATGTTTGCGATCGCGCCCACTCGGGTGATCAGCTGGTCCATGCCCTGCGCTGCGACAGCGCGCTGTGCCTGCGCCAGCGTCGAGATGAACTCGATCTCGATCTCTTTGCCCTCGAGCTCCTTCGGGATAGGCGGCAGGATGCCGGCCTCGACGCAGGTTTCGAAGGTGATGTCGATCATCGGCGACAGCAGCTCATTGTGCAGACGCTCGAGCACCGGGCCCAGCATCAGCAGCTTCTCTTCGTGGCGCTCTGCGACCTCGGTCGCGGTGATGCCCGAGCGGGTATCGTTGGCCAGCATCAGGAAGAGGTCGGCGTAGTAGGCCGACTTGATGCGCTCGCGCACGTCCTGAATGTCGGCCAGCAGGTACTGCAGGTTGAGGTTGACCTCGAACGCCGAACGCACACCGCCACCGGGGCTGGTCGCATCGACGTGGAAGACGCCGCCCGGCAGGCGCGCCTTCGTGTGGTCCTTGTACTGGCTCGGCACCTGCAGAGGGGGGTTGACCTGATAGTCGATCGCCTGCGCCTTGCGGAACTGCTCGTGCTGTAGCTGCTTGACGTCGCCCAAGCACTCCATGCCCGGGCTGGTGCCATAGATGTCGTTGCCTGTCACGACCCATCGCGGGGTCACGGCCGGGAATCGATTGAAGCCTGACTCGAGCAGGAACCTGTCGGGGTTGTCGCTGGCGGCCTCGAAGTAGACCGACGAGAACTTCTTGTTCTTCGCGTCCTTCTTCGTGACGTCGCGCTCACGGCGTGGCTCGACCATGTGGATCACCGTGATCCATGCGTCGTAGTTGCCGTTGTCCCACATGTTCTTGACGGTGGTCGTGACGTTCTTCAGACCGAACTGTCGAACGATCTGGGCGACGGTCATGTCCACCTCGCGCACGATCGTGTCCACCTCGCCCTTGTAGTTCGTCGCGAGCGCGTACTCGCCAACTGTCAGCGGGTAGTTGTGGATGACGTTGTCGAAGTCGGGCAGCACGAAGTTGGCCGCGGTGCCGAAGGCGCCGAGCTCCTCGTAGATCGAGTGCAGCGCGCGGTAGGTGTTCGATTGGGAGTAGATAGATCGGATCAGCTCGGCGGTGTCATGCAGCCAAGTCTTGACCGGGTACGCCTCCATCAGGTCCTTGTCCTTGATACCGAGGCGGAACCACGGGCGCGCCGGGCTCGTCATGCCTGCCATCATGCCGGCTGCGAGCGTGCGCAGCGAGAACATGGCCGTGTTGTCGTAGATGCTGTTGTGGCGCTTCTTGCCCTGATTGCGGTCAGTGTGGAAGAACCGACCCGCACGCGGCAGCTGATACTCGCTGATCTCCTTCCAGTGGGAGTCCCAGCTCGAACGCTCAGAGTAGAGCGCCGACTTGCGGCGCATCTTTACTTCGCGAGGGGTCTGATATGCCATCGTTTATTGACCAAGCAGAGACGGACGCGACACACTCAGCGTGCCGGCTGCGATACCAGAGGGGCCCGTCAGCAGCGTGCCACCACCCATGCCGCCTGCGCCGGGTCGGCGCTTGCTGCGGGTGTACTCTGCGATGTCGGGGGCTTTTGCTGCCTGCGGCGGTTCCGGCGGCGGCGGCGGTTTAGGGGCTGAGCCTCCAAAGCACATGTCGGTATCCTTTCGGGGTGATTGCCCGGACTTTAAGCGTTCGTGTTGCCGATATCCGAACCTTAGAGGTTGGCGTATGGGTCATGGTTCATCACTTCTTCGCGATCGTTGCCTCTGCGCAGGTTGTTCACCTTCGGCGTGTCCATCAGCGCCAGCAGGTAAGCGGTCGCGCGGTCGGGGCTGCGCCCAATGCGGTCGATGATGTCGTCGCGCGACTCGACCTTGATCGTCGTCCCGGACATCGACCACCGCGGTGCGCACAGTTCGGCGGCCAGCTGCGGGTCGGGCGGGAGCTGGATGCCGGTGTCGTTGGCGGGGTCGAGCGCCTCGCGCATGGCCCACCATAGCTGGGTGCGCAGGTTGAAGAAGACGAGCCTTCCCGTCTTGTCGGAACGTGTCGGGCGCTCAGCGACGTTGACGCCGTACACGTCCTGACGCGCCTCGCGCAGAAAGTCGAACGGCGATGCGCCGACGCCGATCACGTCGAGGTGGATCGGTGCCCGATCGCGCACCGTGGCCATCACTAGACCCATCACCTTCGGGCCATCAGGGGTCTCGCTGCCGGCGAATACCTGCGCACGGTCGAACCACATGCCGGTGTGCCTGCAGGCGATCGTCGTGTTGTCCTTGCCCCCGCGGGCGACGTCAACACCCAAGCTCAGCATCTCGCCCTTCGGACTGCGGTCCTTCCAACGCGCCATCGCGGCATCGACCCATGCGGTCGGGATCACCTGCCAAGGGTCGTCCTCCATGCCGGCGTGGAAGTCACCCAACAGCATCTGGCTTCGCAGTGGCTCAGGCAGCGCCTGCAGCTGCTGCAGGTATCCGGTCGAGACGAGGAACGGGTTGTCGGTGATCCGACTCGGGATGAAGGTGCGCGACTCAGGGCGCACGATCTCCTCGGGCCTGTAGGCGTCCGGGTTGAAGTCGTACACCCGGTGCGAGCCCTGCAGGATGAAGGGCCTGCTGTCGTCGTCCTCGATCCAGACGTCCTTGCCGCTGGCTGGGTCAACGTAGACATAGCGCAGCGCGCCCGGGTCTGTCGGGTAGAGCGCGTGCTTCTTGTCGAGCCAAGGCCCGAAGAAGTCGATGATCCACCTGCCTTCGGCCGAGGTCGGCGGGTTAAAGGTCAGCAGCGTGCGGGTGCGCTGGCCGGGCTTGGTCGTTCGCACCCAGCCCTTGACGAATCGCACCTGCTGCTCGAGGAAGTTGGCGGCCTCGTCGATGACCAGCAGGTCCTTCGGTCGCCCCTGAAACTTGGTCTCGTCGCCGAGGTTCGGCATCGAGTTGAATTCGATCTGGCGTTGGCCGTCGTGGTAGACCGGCGGGATGCCCGTCACCAGCTGCGGATCGACCAGCTCCTTGATGCGGTCGGTGATGCCCTTGAGCTGTGGGCCCTCGCGCCGGAAGACCTGCGACCGTGTGTGCTGGGTCAGCGCGAGGCCAATGGCCAGATCGGTCTTGCCACCGCCGGCCGCGCCCCCGAACCCGATCACGTCGGCCGAGCTCTCGTAGGCCATCGTCTGCGGGCCCGGCAGCGGGCGCCACCGGTGCTGCTTCAGGTCCAGCTCGATCAGTGCGCTGAGCTCTGCGCGCTCGGCCTCGGTCAGATACCGCTCGAGCTCCCTCGCCTGCTGCGGGGTCATCAGAGCTTCAGGATCGCGTCAACGCGACGGATCAGCCAGAGCGCACAAAGCAAAGCGCCGGCGATGCCGGCGGAGAGCCCGAGAAAGAATGCGATCGTTGCACTCATGCTAGGTCCTCGTTCTCTTTGCGCTCCGCGGCCAGCGCCATCAGCTGGGCGATGCGCGATGCTCGCGCTGTGTCGTCGATGACGAGCGCCCCGCCGTCGGCGCCGGTGATCTCGGTCTTGTCGCCGAACTTTCTGCGTCGATAGCCCTTCAGCAGGAACTGGGCGAGGCTGTCGCTGTACTTGCGGACACGGCCACACTCTATGCCTTGGTAGAAGACTGGCTCATCAACGCCCTCGAACGCACGACGGCGGGCCTCTGCCTCCAGCATGTCATACGCGTCCTCGAGCGCCTCATCCCATGATGCCCTGAAATCCGCGTCGCGCTCGCGCAGCGCGTACACCGCGCTCGAGCTGATGCCGACCGCCCGAGCGGAGGCCGAGATGTTTGCGCTTTCGCGCAGGTGTTCGAGGAAGGGCATTGCCCATGCCGGATAACTCATGCTGCGATTCTCCTGTTAGCTGTTGCCAATATCCGAACCCTTGATGACGCGCCACGAGGTCGGGGTCTGCGCACGCGTATCGTACCTGCAGATGTCCCTGATTGTCGATTTGCTTACATCGAACATCCGCGCCAGCGTCCGATACCCGAGCCCGTCGTCCTCGTGCAGGTCGCGAATTCGATCGACCTGTTCGTCGGTCAGCTTCGCGCGATGATGCGTCTCGCCGACCCGGTAACTGCGCTCGTTCAGCGCCAAGTATTTTTTCACCATCTGCACCTTCCCAAAAAATCGTGTAACCCGTGTAACCAAAGTGACCCCCCGTTTTCCAACCTTTCCCCCAATTTATATATATCCTACTTTTTTAGTCGGGTATTACCACTTTTCTGTTTCTATCCTTTAAGTTGAAAAGAAGGGTTACAAAGGATACAAGCGCAGAAACCGCATGTTTACTGCATTTTTTTGTTACCCAACTTTTTGCGTGTAACCCAAAAGTTAGGTAACAATTTACATTCTGATATGAGAGTGACCACTTACATACTCTCAATATCAAAATACCAACATTTTTGAACTTGCCCGTTTAGCCTCGCCGAGCCCCGACGTAACCCAAGTGTACGCAGCACGCGAGCTGCCCTCAGCTCCTCCCTTCTCGTTACGCTTTTGACATCTAAACCGAGCGCCGAAGAGAGCATTTCGTGCAGCTTGAACGGCTTCATTTTGCGCGGTGCGCCGTCCTCCGAATCCATCTCATCGGTCTCAAGCCAGCGCCTGATCGGTTCCTCCCAGCTGTCCTGCACCTTGAACTCCGCGTGGTGCTCGACCGCCAGCTCCTGTGCCTCGCGCCAGATGATCCCTTTCTCTTTGAACAACACAACCGCCTCCGCCCAGAGCTGGTCGCGGTCGCGCTCGATCATCTCGATATTGCTCTCGCCGACCCTGATCGGCAGCCAGCGGCGCTCGCCGGTCGAGTCCGCGAGGAACTCGTCCTCGTTCGTGGTACCGATGAAGAGCAGCCGCCGCGGGAAGCGGATTGCGAACTCCTGATACTTCGGTATCCACTCCTCATGGGTGCGGGTCATCCAAGCCTTGATTGATTCAGCGTCCCGGGTCATCAGACCGCGGAGCTCGGCGAGCTCACCGACCAGCTTCCCGCGCAAGCCGCGGGCGAGGTTGTCGTCCCGGTGTTCGAGGTTGACCTCGACGAAGCTGCCCTCCTCAGGCGCCATCGCGCGGATGCCGCGGGTCTTGCCGGTGCCCTGACCGCTGACAAAGATCGGCGACATGTCGGCCTGCACACCCGGGCGCAGGCAGCGACCCGCCAGCGCGGTCCAGAGATACAGCGACACCGCCCGCGAGTAGGCGCTGTCCTCAGCACGGTAGTGGGTGGCCAAGAACATCTCGACCCTCTCGATGCCGTCCCACTGCAGGCCGTTGGCCCAGTCGATCGCGCTGTCGAAACGGTTCTTGTGGGCCACCAGCTTGACGCCCTCCCGGACGATCTCGGTACCGGGGCCCTTGAACCCGCGGCGCTCGAGCTCGATCTTGATCGTGGTGTAGTCGGTGTCCATGAACGGACGCCAGCTCTCGGTGCCGGCGGGCGCCACCATGATCGCGTCCTTGAACTCGTCGTATGCGATACGGCAGCGCACGATGTCGTCGCGCGCGATCGCCTTCGTCACGTTGTCTGCGGTGCTCTCGATCCTGCCCTGCTTATCGCGGGTGAAGACCGGCCACGGCTCCGCCTCCGTGGCGCCCTCCTCGGGCACAACCACCTCGAACTCGCTGGCCACATAGCCGATCGCCTCGAGGAAGTCGCCGTCGGTGCGGGTTGCGCAGTGCGCGTGCAGGCACTTGAAGTGGCCCTGCTGAAAGCCGCCCACGCCTGCGGGGAACCAGCTGGTCGCGCTCGGTCCGCTGTCTGTGGTGTGCTCGTGCTCCCAAGGGCAGCTGATGTGCACCCTGCCATCCCTGCTCCACTCCTTGACCATGCCGGTGTCCTGCAGGAAGCCAACGACTGGATCGTTCACGTCGTCGCGCCTGCGGGTGACGGTAGGCAGCAGGCCGTTGCGCATGCGCTGCTCGCCATCGGGCAGAGCGAACTCCTCGACCATCGCCGCCCATAAAGACTCGAACTCGGCGGGGGTGACCTCCGGGAACTCAGCCGGCAGGCCGCCGGCCCACTCGTAGCGCGCGCCGCCGGGGTGTGTGCCGAGCGCGATGAACTGCTGGCCGGTGGCCAAGAACTCGATGATGCCGTGCTCGGTACGGATCACACGCTTGGCGAACTCGCCCGGCATGCGGAACGCCAGCAGCACCTTGCCGCTGTCGGCTCTGCTGCGCGCAGGCATGTGGCCGAATGCGAGCTCGATCAGGCCCACCACCCGCTGCGCCTGCATCGGGTCGTCGATGTCGATGTCGAGCGCGCGGACCTCGCGGGTCTGCAGGCAGATGCCGTAGTCGCTGTTCTTGATCCATCGCGCGATGTCGCGCTCGGTGGTGACGTGCTGGGTCCACTGCGGAAAGCCGACCACCTTCCCCTCGCCGTTATAGCGGGAGGGCGTCTTGCCGAGCTGCTTCATCTTGCTCTCGGCGCTGATCTCTGCGCCGGGGTTGCTCACCACCGGCAGCAGATCGACCATCAGATCGAGGCTGTCAGCGAAGTGTACCCAGTCATCGGGGCCCGCGCCCCACGCTGCGTTCGTTACCATAGGGACTCCAGAAAATTAACTGCGGGTTGCGGTCTTGCCGAGGCACTTCTTTGCGAAATCACAGCTGGCGCAGGCCGGCGCCAGATCGGTACGGAAAACAAGGGGCAGGCGCTCGCCGAACTCGCGGCGCATGTCGTAGGTCGAGAGCTCGATCAGCCGAGCCAGCTCCGGGGAGGCCGAGCGAAAACCGCCGGCCAGATGGTAGAGGTAGTTCCGGGAGCTGCCAATCCTGCGCGCGAGCTCCTCCTGCTCAGAGGCGGAGGCCGCCTGCATCCACTCCTTCATGTATTTGTTCATGGTGCTGTCTGTTAGGTTGAGGGAAGCCCGCATTTTATCTTGTGCTAAAACTTTTGAGCAAGTGGTGAAAATACAACACACAAGTTTTTAGCATGTGCTAAGATGTGTCTGTGGTTGATTGATAAACGAACTGGAGATTGAAATGATTACCAAGCAATTCGCAAACAAGTATGGCTGGAGCGACGTGGACGCCTTCGAGATTGTTAAAGTGGTCAGCGATCAAACGGTCGAGGTTCGGGCGCTGGATGCGGAACTGGCCGATGGCTGGAAGCCCGAGTTCATCCCCGGCGGCTTCAGCGCAATATGCGTGAACATCCGGGACCAGCAATGGAAGTTCAACAGCAACCCGGAGAACAAGGTGATCAGGATCAGGTTCAGCAAGAGGAAGAACATCTGGCAGGACGCCTACGGCGGCAAGTACGACCTGAGCGACACCCCGGTCAAATACTACGACTACAACTTTTAACCACCGGGGCCTCGGCCCCTTCAGGAGATCGACATGGGCGACACCATTTTAGCCAACCAAGAAACAATCCTCGGCCTGCTGGCAGACTTTGGTTCACAGCAGTATTCTGAGATCAGGTACGAATGCCTGACGCAGAACGCCTCTGGCGACAACTCCATCGACATCGCGCTGCAGTTGCTGCTAAACAGCGGCCTCGTCAAGCGGAAGATTGTCGAGCCGGAGATCGAGGGCGACGACGCGTACTACAGCTACGACCTCGCAGAAAATTCAATCAACTAATCGAAGGAGAGCTATCATGTGGGACCTTGAATACGAATGCCGCGAAGAGGCCAGACTGGACGCCATGTTTGACGCCCGGGCCGAAGCTGAGCTTGAGAGGGAGGAGGAGTGCATGCCGTCGATCATCAAGAGCCTGACGCTTGAGCAGGCCATCGAGTGGAACAACGAGCAAAACAAAATTCTCTACGTCGAGTGGAACATCCTCGACCCAGAGAACATCACCCCGACCGACGAGCGGATCGCCGCTGTCGAGGCGCGGTTCGAGGAGCTACTGAACGAAGCAGAAATTGACCTGAAATAATGTTGCGCAAATACAACACACCTGTTTTTTAGCACATGCTAATATGCAGGTGTGGTGATTGATAAACGAACTGGAGATTGAAATGATCGTAGAACTGAACATCGGCCTGAACGTGAATGGCGAAGCGAACTCCCAGCTGCAGTGCGAGCAGCGCGCCAAGCAGGCGCTGCAGTACCTGAAGCAGAAGTTCTCTGGCATCAAGAGCGCGACCTATACCAACCAGTACGAGACCGCCGACGGCACGCTGGTGCTGGAGCCGGGCCTGTACGTCAAGGTGAGAACCGCAGGCACGATCTTCGAGCTCTACGAAGTGGTGTACCAGCTGGCCATCGAGCTGCGTCAGGACTGCATCGCTGTCTACAATCCGCGCAGCGGTGTAGGCAAGCTGGTCGGCCCGAACGCAGGCAGCTGGGGCGAGTTCGACCTGACCTACTTCGAGCAGTTCAGCGAAGAGTTCCTTGTGGCGTAAATACAACAAACGTATTTATTCGCTCGTGCTAAGATTACTCATCACTTAATTTTTTCTGGAGATCGACATGGAAATCAAGAGCTACGTCTACAAGCAAAACGGCCAATGGAAGGCTGACGCCTCGATCAAGATCGAGGGCACCGATCAGGTCCTGAAGATCAGCACCGTCAAGAACGGCCGCAAGGAGCTGGTGACCACCGCATCGGTGGCACGCAAAGAGGGCGTCTTCGAGGTGTTCGTGCTGTACGAGGACTACTACCGGACGCTGTACGCAACGACGCCGAAGGTCGTCAACGAGAAGCGCGTGACCGAGCAGCAGCAGCTCGCGCTCGACGAGATCGACATCATCCTCGGCAACGTCAAAGAGTTCTACGCAGCGAAGCAGGTGGCAGCGTGAGCAGCGCCGCCGTCGAGTACACCGGGCACGCCGGCGACGGCGGCCTTCAAGGGCACAGCATCGGGTCGATTTATCCTTATGTGATTTACCGAAAGGCGTTTAATGGAGAAGAGTTCTTTTGCATTTTGCGCCCATGCGGGACCCCGGGGTGGTTTATTCACGACACCTACGATGAAGCGTTAGAATACGTTCTTTTTTTAATTGACCAAGCCAAGGAGGAAATACCATGCAAGGACTAGATCAAATCGTTAAGCAGAACAACATCGCGGCAACGCAAGCGATTGCCACGCACAAGGGCAAGTACCTTGTCGCCGAGTACGCCGGCCTGCACGCCGTGAACTACACCGGCTTCGACACCGAAGAGGAAGCCAGCGCAGCGGTCGCGCAGATCAACGCAAAGGGCGCAGGCGCCAGCGCAAAACTGTTTGTCAACAAGTGAGACCACAATGACCATTAAAATTACTCTGGAGTTTTCTACACCGGCCGAGGCGGTCGCCGCGTTGCAGTCGCTACAAAGCGCCGCAGTAAATGCGGAGGACGACAAGTACCGTTCGTCTCTGCAGGCAAAGCGCGAGGTAGCCAAGGCCGCAAAGCCGAAGGCCGAGAAGGTTGAGAAGGTCGCGCCTGCTGAGCAGGCCGTCGTCGAGACCGCGGAACAATCGGCACCTGCTGTCGATTACCCGACCGTGCAGGCCGCTATCCTGAAAGTCGCCAACGCAAAGGGCCGCGAGGCCGCACTGGAGATTCTCTCCGGGTTCGGTGCGAAGGCAGGCAAGGAGTTGAAGCCTGAGCAGTACGAGGCCGCGCTCGCCGCGTTTAACGCTGAGCTGGAGGGTTGATCATGAAGCAGGCCGCCATCATCATCTCGCAGGAAGGCGAGGAGCTGTCGCTGAAGGTTGACTTCAACGGCACCTACGACGAAAGCTGCGAGGCCCACACGATGGCGCTTGCCATTGCGCAGGCTGTCGCCGAACAATCGGGCAACCCGCTGGAGGTGATCAAGAATGTCCAGTGAAGCACACAGCGAGTGGAGCGCGTCCGGCTTTAAGCGGATCATGCTCTGCCCCGGCAGCAAGGTGTTGGAGAAGGGCGCGCCGCGCTCGTCCACCAGCTACGCTGCCGAGGGCACCGCGGCCCACGAGGTGCTCGAGATGTGTCTGGTCAACGACAAGCCCGCCTCGGCGTACCTCGGCCGCATCATTCAGGCGGACGGGTTCGACATCGAGGTTGACGAGGAGATGGTCGAGCACATTCAGGGTGTGGTCGATCGCGTCAAGGAGTACGCAGGCGACGACGGCGTGATCTTCCCGGAGCAGCGCCTCTACTATGCCGACTACCTCGGCGTCGAGCGCGAGAATGGATGGGGCACCGGCGACGTGACAATCGCCAAGGGCAACCGCCTGATCATCATCGATCTGAAGTACGGCAAAGGCCAGTGGGTTGACGTTGTAGAGAACCCGCAACTCATGCTGTATGGGCTCGGCGCAGTGGAAGCATACGACGGTCTGGTCGATTCGTTTGATGAGGTCCAGCTGGTCATCGACCAGCCCCGCATCAACCCGAAACCGAGCGAGTGGATTCTGAGCAAAGACTCGTTGGTCGCATGGGGAACGACAGAGGCTGCCGGCTGTGTGCGCACCGCCAAGATGGCGGAGCTCACCTACAAGGCAAACGATGCAGCGTGGCGCGATACATTCCTGAAGCCGGGTGAGGAGCAGTGCAAGTTCTGCAAAGGAAAAGCCAAGTGCCCAAAGCTGTTGGCGGAGGTGGCCGATACGATTGGGGTGTCAGCAGCAAGCCCCGACGAGTTCGACGCCTCCGATATTGAGTGCATGCCGGAGGACCAGAACGACGAATGGCTCGCCGTGTTCCTGCGCAAGGTTGACATGATCGAGGACTGGTGCCGCTCGGTGCGTGCTGAGGCCGACCTTCGGATGAAGGCAGGCAACAACATCCCGGGATGGAAGCTGGTGCAGGGAAAGCGTGGCAACCGCGTGTGGGACCCGAAGCAAGAGGTCGAGGTAATCGATCTGTTGGCCGCCTGCGTGAGCGAGGACGAGATGTACACTCGCAAGCTGAAAGGCCCAGCTGCGATCGAGAAGCTGCGCAAGCAGAAGATCATCAGCGAGGGCGAGTGGACAACGCTGCAGCAGTACATTGTGCAGGCCGATGGTAAACCGCATGTAGCACCGGCAAACGATCCGCGGCCGCCGCTTGAAATAAATTCTGTTGCGGACGACTTTTCGGAGGTAGAATGAGAACGAAGTACAGAGACATTATGTTGGGTCAGGCAACTGTCCCATACGCAAAAGCTTCAGGGGATTGGCCAGAAGGTTGGGCACTCCCCGGAGGAAAGCGCACTACGAATTTCGAACATGCGCTGAAAGTAGCAAAGAGCATCGACCAACTCATCGAAAAATTGAAAGGTAAAACGAAATGACGACTACCACCAAACCCGCAGGCCGTATCCTCCTGAAGAACGTTCGCATCGCGTTCCCGAATCTGTTTGAGCCGAGCACTGTTGCTGGCGAGGGCGAGCCGCGCTACAGCGCAGCGTTCATCCTGCCGCCGGATCATCCGCAGATCAAAGAGCTGAACGAGTGCATCAAGGCTGTCGCCACCGAGAAGTGGAAGGACAAGGCCGACGCAGTCGTCAAGGGTCTCGAGAAGACCGACAAGGTCGCGTTGCATGACGGCGATACCAAGCCGGCCTACGACGGCTTCGCAGGCAACCTCTTCGTCTCCGCCGCAGCTAAGGTCTCTGCCCGTCCGACCGTGGTCAACAAGGACAAGACCCCGCTGACCGATCGCGACGGTGTGATCTACGCAGGCTGCTACGTCAACGCGTCGATCGACTTCTGGGCGCAGGACAACGCCTACGGCAAGCGTATCAACGCGCAGCTGCGTGGTGTTCAATTCTACCGTGATGGTGATGCCTTCAGCGCAGGCCGCCCGGCAGACAGCGACGAGTTCGAGGACGTCTCCGACGGCGCGGACGCAGACGACATCGCATAAGTTTGTTCGCGGGGGCCCCTCTCCAATTCGTGTCGTCGCGCGATACAGAGTGCAGATCGCTAACCTACCTGCCCCGCTATAGACCATGCGGGTAGGCATGCGCAAAACCGGAGGCCACAATAAGAAGCGGTTAATCTGCGCAGACTGACAGCCCGGAAAGACGGGCATTTACTTTATCTGGAGCTTTGAATGACGATCCTCTGGCTTGACCTAGAGACCTACAGCGAGTGCGATCTGAAGTCGCACAGCACGCACCGCTACGCCGAACACCCGAGCACCGAGATCATCGTCGCGCAGTGGGCCGTTGACGACGGCGAGCCGGAGGTGCTCGACTGCACAGGCATTGAGCGCGCCACCTACGACATGCGTGAATACCCCGAACGTCTCGGCAAGCTGTTGATGGACCCGAAGGTAATCGTTGTTGCACACAATTCACACTTCGATCGCACAATCCTGCGCCACTGCTGGCGCATCGACGTTCCCGTCGAACGATGGATGGACACCATGATCAAGGCGATGGCGCACGGCCTACCCGGCGCGCTCGATAAGATTGGCGACGCACTAGGCGTGCAGTCTGACCTCGCGAAAGACAAGCGCGGCAAGCAGCTGATTCAACTGTTTTGCAAACCGGCCCCGAAGGGGCACAAGCTACGGAGGAGGACCCGTGAAACAAATCCTACAGAGTGGGCTGAATTTCTTGAGTACAGCAGGCAGGACATCGTGGCTATGCGTGAGATCGACCGCCGGCTGCCTTCTTGGAATTACAAACTGGGACATCCTGAGCTTTCGCTTTGGCATCTTGACCAGAAGATTAACGACCGCGGTTTCCGTGTGGATACTAAGCTGGCCGCTGGAGCCACAGAAGCGGCAGAAAAGGAAAAGAGTCGCCTCAAGACTAAAGTCTCTGAGGTAACGATGGGTGATGTCGAGAGCGTGTCGAAACGCGACGCGCTCTTGCAGCACATCGTCCAGTATTACGAGGTCGATCTGCCGGACATGCGCGCCGACACTCTGCGCCGCGCGCTCGAGGACGACTCACTGCCGGCCGCCGTGAAACTGTTGATCGAGATTCGACTCGAAGCAACGAAGACATCGACCGCGAAATACAAGGCGCTGCTGAATGCGACCAGCGCCGACGGCAGGCTGCGCAATACCCTGCAGTTCGCCGGCGCGCAGCGCACCGCTCGGTGGGCCGGCCGAGTCTTCCAACCGCAGAACATGCCCCGCCCAGACGTCGGGCACATTGCAAACTGGGCGGGCGTACCTGTCGGCAAGCTGAGCGATGAGCTCACGCTGCAGTACATTGATCAGGGCGTCGATGCACTGACGCACGGCTGCGCCGACCTAGTGTTCGACGACGTGATGAAGCTGACCGCGAACCTCGTGCGCAGCTGCATCGTCGCACCGCAGGGGCGCAAGCTGTGCATCGCCGACTTGGCCAACATCGAGGGCCGCGTGCTCGCGTGGGTGGCAGGCGAAGAGTGGAAGCTGAAGGCGTTCGCAGAGTACGACGCCGGCACCGGGCCCGACCTCTACAACGTGGCCTACGGCCGCAGCTTCAACGTGGACCCGAAGACAGTCAAGGGACAGCAGCGCCAGATCGGCAAGGTCATGGAGCTAGGCCTCGGCTACGAAGGTGGTGTCGCTGCGTTTCTTACCTTCGCCGCGGTTTACAACATGGACCTCGAGCAGCTCGCCGACGCGGTGCACAGCACCGCCGACAAGAGCGCGATCGCGCAGGCGTACATCGTCTGGGAGTGGGCGCAGAAAAAGCGCCGCACGCTGGGCCTTGAGCGCAACGTCTACGTTGCCTGCGAGGTTCTGAAAAAGGCGTGGCGCGAGGCGCACCCGGCGACGACATCGCTGTGGAAGGACACCGGCGACGCTGTGCGCATGGCGATCCAGAACCCGGGCGTGACCTACGACGTGCGCATGCTGAAGATCAGGCGCGATGGTGCATGGCTGCGCATCCGCCTGCCGTCCGGCCGGTACCTCTGCTACACCCAGCCGCAGGTCGCAGAGGACGGTCAGATCAGCTACATGGGCGTCAACCAGTACACCCGCCGCTGGTCCCGCATCAAGACCTACGGCGGTAAGCTGGTCGAGAACATCGTGCAGGCGATCGCGCGCGACGTGCTGGCCTACAACATGCCGGCGATCGAGCAGGCCAATTACCAGATCGTGCTGTCGGTGCACGACGAACTACTGACCGAGACGCCGGACAAACCAGAGTACAGTCACACCGCGCTCGCCGATCTGATGTCAACCAACCCGCCGTGGGCGCAGGGCCTGCCTCTGTCGGCCGCTGGCTTCGAGACCACGCGCTATAGAAAAGATTGACGTTGTGCAAATACAACAGCAAGGATTATTCGCAGCTGCTAATATGCAGCTGTGTTCAATTCAACTGGAGAACAAAATGTTTGAAGACAAAGACAACCTCGTGATGGTCGCATCGATCATCGCATTCGTTGCCGCGCTGGTCATCGTCATCGATGTCGTCGCGCTGTTCGACGCCGCGGTTACCTTTGTGAAGGTGGCGCCATGAAACGCGAGCATTGCTGGATGACTTTTAGCGAAGCATTGGAGTATTACTTAGAGGCGCGGCGTGAAGCAGAACATTTTGGCGCTGGTCGTAATCGAGAAATCGCTAAAGAAAAAATGGATACAGCGAAAGCGCACACGGATGCGCTGACTTCTTTAGGAGAAGAGCAATGAGTAAGCCAGTCATCGGACAGTTCGCCGAAGTGCAGACGCGCTACAAGCGCACGACCGACACCCGCAACCTGATCACGACAGGACCTGTATTCCCGTGGTATCAGCGCGCGCTCGGTCAGATCGTCAACATGCTGTCGGCCGTAGCGCGAGGTGTGTGATGCGGTTCTGGGTCTACGATGACGATGGCCTGCTGTTCAGAAAGTTCTGGACTAAGGAAGACGCCGTTCGCTTTATGCAGAGCGGTTTTACTTTAATCGTTCAACCGAAGCCGGCACGATGGGTGCCGACCGTTGAAGAGTGTGGGGAGGCACGCTGGTGAAAGAGCGCGAAGTCAAAGAGTATTTGCTGAAGCGGGCGAAGGAGCACGGTATCCTTGCGCGCAAGGTAGTGTGGGAGGGTCGCGATGGCGCGCCAGACTGGGTACTGATGGCGAAGGCGCCGAACCCATTCACGCCCGGTCGCACGCTGTGGGTTGAGCTGAAAACAACCGGCGAGGAGCCTGAGTCGCATCAGCTGCGGGAGCACAGGCGCATGCGCGAGCACGGGCAGTGGGTTGACGTGCTCGACTCCGAAGAGAGCGTCAATAACGCAATAGCGTTGCTGCTGTCATGAAGTTCACACCCAGACCCTATCAGCTGATCGGCGCCGATCATCTGGCCTCTGTCCCGCGCTGCGCCCTCTGGGCCGGCATGGGCATGGGCAAGACAGTCACAACGTTGACCTTCCTCGACAACCTGCATAACGTGGTGGGCGAGGACAGGCCGACGCTGGTGCTGGCGCCGAAGCGGGTGGCCATCTCGACGTGGCCAACCGAGTCGAAGAAGTGGGATCACCTCTCCGGCCTCGAGGTCGTGTCGGTTACCGGCGGCAAGCCGGAGCGCGAAGCTGCGCTGAAGAAGGACGCGCCGGTGTTCGCGACGAACTACGACAACCTGCTCTGGCTGCGCGACTACTACGCCGAGAAGAAAAAGCCGTGGCCGTTCGCGACCGTCATCGCTGATGAGAGTACCCGGCTGAAAAGTTTCCGCCTGCGGCAGGGCGGCGTGCGCGCGCAGGCTATGGCAGGCGTCGCACACGTTGACATCGATCGCTGGGTGAACCTTACCGGCACGCCCTCACCGAACGGGTTAGATGACCTCTGGGGGCAGACTTGGTTTCTCGATGCGGGTGAGCGCCTCGGCAAGAGCTACGGCGCCTTCCAGAGCCGCTGGTTCAGGCCCACGAACATGGGCAAGTTCACGAAGTGGAAGCCGGCTGAGTACGCACAGGAGGAAATACAGGAGCGCCTGAAGGACATCTGCCTGACGATCGATCCGAAGGACTGGTTCGATCTGCAGGAGCCGATCAAGAACATCGTCTACGTTGACATGCCGACCAGCGCGCGCAACAAGTACAAAGAGATGGAGAAGGAGATGTTCTTCGAGCTCGGCGAGCACGAGGTCGAAGCGTTTAATCCAGCTGGCAAATCGATGAAGTGTCTGCAGCTGGCGAGCGGTTCTGTTTATCTGGATCCGGACCGGTACGGCCCGGACGTATCAATCGAAGTACATGGAGAAAAATTAGATGCCCTTGAATCGATTATTGAAGAGGCTGGCGGCATGCCGGTCCTCGTCGCCTATCATTTCCAGTGTGACCTCAAGAGACTGCAACGCGCGTTCCCTCAAGGTCGGGTGCTTGACGCTGACCCGAACACGATTGTCGAATGGAACGCAGGTCGAATACCAATTCTTTTCGCCCACCCTCAAAGTGCAGGTCACGGTCTCAACCTGCAGGACGGAGGAAACATCATCGTCTTCTTCAGCCAGTGGTGGGACCTAGAACAGCACGATCAGATTGTTGAACGCATCGGCCCGGTGCGGCAGCTTCAGGCGGGTCACGACCGCGCTGTCTTCATTCACTACATTGTCGCGCGCGACACGGTAGATGAGCTGGTGATGGCGCGCAGAGAGACTAAGCGAGAGGTGCAGGACCTGCTGCTTGAATACATGAAGAGGAAAAAATGAACTTTGAATTATGTCACCACGGATGGGTCCGCCGTTTCTGTGACACCTGTATGCAACCGGGCTCAATCACTTTTGTAGAGGAGCAACCAAATATGAGCGCATTAAACACACAGGTCGGCGGCAGCCACTACAAGGACTTCGCCATTCAGCCGGTAGAGTACATCCACAAAAATAAAATCCCGTTTATCGAAGGCTGCGCTATTAAGTACCTGACGCGCTGGCGCGATAAAGGCGGCGTCGAGGACCTGAAGAAGGCCCGACACTTTATCGACATGCTGATTGAGATGGAGCAAGAGAATGCCTGATGAATTCGACCTCGCGCAGGAGCGCGAAGAGATAGCCCGCAACGCGGCCATTCGTAACAACGCAAAGGACATACCGCCGGGTACACCGGGTGAGTGCGACCTCTGTGGCGAGTGGTCCGGTCGTCTGATCAATGGCGCCTGCGCGCCGTGCCGTGACAAAAGGAAGCTGCCGTGAATGCGCAAGAGATAGCAGCTGTCGGGGAGGCGGTCCGCGTTATCACGAAGCTGTCGTACAACCGGCAGCTATCGAAGGAGGACCGCGCCGACTGTAACGCGGTGTTGAAGATTATTAACGGAGCATTCAATGTTCAACAAAATGAATCAGGAGAAGTACGCATTGGCAATCAAGGAGCTGCTCGAGACCCCGTGCACTGCTCACGATATTGCCGAGGTTACGGGGGTGCATATTGTCACTGCGCAGAACTTGATGCGCACCTTTCTCCGCCATAAGATCGTGCACATCTCGGCGTGGGACCCGGACTCACTCGGCCGCGACGTGACCCCGGTCTACACGCTGGGCCCGGGCAGGAACGCTAAGCGCAGAAAGAAAACTGCCGCCGAGAGGCAGCAGCGACACCGGGACAAAAAGAGAATGGCCGCTATCGTATCGCTGCGGCCATTGGTAACACCAGACTACATCCCGGAAATTATTTAGACTTACCTTTGGAGGGCGAGTGCGACTTGCCCTTCGTCATCTCTTTGCCGACGCTCTGCGGGATGCCGACCTTCTTGGCAAACGCTTTGTTGTGGGCAACAGCTTGCATCAGCTTTTCCTGCTTCGCGGATTTAGTAGGCATCTTGCTTTCCTCGTTCACGTTGATAATCTCGCCCCTGAAAAAGACGAGCCCTTCATCTTCCGAGATAACCTCGCATATCTCAGGCGGCATAAGCCGACCGTCTCGGATAGTCAGTACGGCAAAGCCGGAGCGGTGGTTCGCCGGCGAGTCCTCCATGTAGGTGAACTGCTCGCCGGTCGGCTGCGCCAGTGTGCCGGTGTCTATCGCGTACCGGGTGCCATTGTAGTCGGTATAGCTACGGGTGCCCAGCGCATGCAGGTGGCCAGTGCACATCGAAACACCGCTCTTCATTACGTTGTTCCATAGCGCGTGCACGCCATTGTGCCAGCGGTGCTTGATCATTAGCGCGCCGTTCACCATGACCGACGTGGAGAAGTTCCAGAGCGGGAAGTGATCCTTCAGGTTGAATCCGTGCACGCCCTCCCACGCTGAGCCAACCTGCGACGCCAGACGGGTGTTGAAGCGGAGGTCGTGGTTGCCCCACGTCCAGTGCAGCTTCGCG
>JACCDH011214056.1_pt1 | contig 42603 bp, 25 predicted proteins | sample 7442481 | NCBI WGS metagenome assembly JACCDH01 (sample SAMN15323433, study PRJNA562643) | freshwater metagenome | isolation source: river surface water | place: USA:Blue River Watershed | collected 2017-08-15 | reverse complement strand
CTTTATCAAAGCGTAAAAAAAGAGGCCATGCTTTTAAACAAGGCCTCAATTTTATTTATCTAATTCAAAGATGAATTAGGCGACGGTTGCGCTACTTTTTAAGTCTTCAACTTCTTCTTGAACTTTGACGTTATCAGCTTTCAAAAATGATGGACTATTAGGCATATTTGCCCAAACAGATTTTGCACCACTTAAAATTGAACCAGTTACTTTAGCATGACCAGCAACTGATTTGAGTCCTGGAACCTTTTGAACATATTCGTTCTTACCACATTTTTCTGAATCAAGTACTAATGCTCCCAGAAGAGCTGCTGTACTGAATGCAATCTTTTTAGTATGACGACGAGCGCCTCTATAAAGACGGCTTAAAAAACCTGGCTTTGTAACTTCTTGTTTTTTTTCTGATGCGTCTACTTGTGATGCACCAATACGTGCGTCAATGGCTGCTTTAAGTGTAGCATTTGGATCTACTACTGGAGTTGCTGATTTTTTGTCTGCTACTGGAGTTGCTACTTTTTTGTTTGATCGATAAGACATACACAAAGGACCTGCAACTACATTGCTTCCTGTTGCAATCAATGCAACTGCTACTATTATACGTTTCATAAGAATTCCCCTTCTTAATATTATGATTACACTGTGTAACCATGATTTTTATTTCTTGTGCCAATCTTAACCATTAAGACTAACACGCCTTACTTTTCGATTGAATTTTACCTGCTGTATATATTCTAGTAAAACACGAAAAATAAAGGATCTCAAAGGGGTCCTACAAAAAAGGGGCTCTTTTAATAAAAAGAGTCTTTTTATCTTAAAAAAATCAAAAAAACAGACTATTTCTCATCTTCTACAAACGAAGAGACAAAGTTTTGCATAAATTCTTGAAAATGCGCCTGTTCCTCAGGTGACATCGCAGCAATTTCACTTTGAAGTTTTTCCATCTGCTCTTCTGTTGGCTGTGGAACATTCTTAATAAATTCTTCAAATTCCTCAGGATTTTGAGCGATAGAATCTTTAATTGAATTGACTACTTCCTGCATCTCTTGCTTATTAGGTAAAAAAGGCTGTTGCTTTCCTGGTCCCTGTTGAGCCGATGCCCCAGGCACAGGGAAAGACGGCACGGGTGAACGACTTGGAAGCACAGGAGCTGGTGGTGGCGTCGGCATTGATGCTTTTGGAGCGATAGCCGGCTTTTGAGGCTTCTCTTTTTGAAGCACCCCTTGTTCTTGCTTCAGACTCCCTTTAATCTCTTCTATCGACGATTTTGGCTCATTTTTTTTCTTTTCTGTTTCAATAAATGAATGATCTTCTTCTGGAAAAGAATTTTCTTCTTTTTCGGCTTTTTTAAAAGCGAGATCTTCATCAATTACTTTTTTTACATCTTTAAATGCATTATCTTCTTCGAGTTCTTTTTTTATACTTTTTTCTGTATCTTTTTGAATCTCTTTTTTTTCATCTTCTTGCAACAGCGTTTCAACCGCATCACGTGTTAAAGGCTTTTTTGGCTTTTTGACTTCTTCTTGTTTGATTTTTTTATCTGCTACTGCTTGAGGCAATGGCTTTAAAAAATATGATTCCATCGTTGATGCTTTTTTAGCCTGCAATTTCGCTTCAAGTACTGCAAGTCGATTTTTAAGCGCTCGATTTTTACGCTTCAAAGCAATAATATTTTTTTCTTCAAAACTTATTTTTTTATCTTCAATTAACAATTGTTTATGCTCTTTCAACGCCTTTTGCAATGTAATCAATTCTGCGTCTTGATCAAAAATATATGATTTTAATTCTTGCAACATGGCACCTAAGCTTTCATCTTGCGTCTCAGCAGATTCATAAATTTCCTGTAAAATAGCTAGATCAGCATCAAGGTCATCTTGTTCCTTATTCAAGGTTGCTAATTCTTTTTTAGCCTGTTTTTTTCGTTTTTTTGAAACATCATCCTGTTTTACCAGTGATTTTAATTTTTCAGCTTTAATACGATGCTTTATCTGTTCTTCATGTAATCGACCGATTTCTTCTTGCAACACTTTACGATGCTCTTCATTGTCAAGCCGAATTCCCTCAAGGTCTTCAATATGACTTAAGGTCAATCCATGCTCTTTCTGAATGCCAACAACAATTTCAGAAAGCGCTTGCGTCTGTTCTTCTGAATTTCCCAGTCGTTTTTGTAGTGCTTTTAAACGCTCAGTCAATGTTTTTTCGGTCACTTCATAATTTTGCTGAATTTTTTTAATCGTTTCAATTTGAGAAAGTGCATATCGTTTTTCATGCGATGCATTTTCAAGCGAAATCCGCATACGCTGAACACCTTTTTTCTGAACAATCAATTGTTTTTGCAGATCAGCAATCTCTTTTTTAAGCCGATCGTATTGACGCTGCACATATTTTTTCTCAAGCTCTAACGTGCTTCGTTCTTTTTCTGTCTGTTCTAATGAAATCTCTAATTTTCTGTTTTGATCAACCAGTCCTTTCGTTTCATGTTGAAGCAAAGAGACCAATTCTGTCACTTCTTTATAATCTTGTAACGCTTTACGCAGCGCTTTTTCTGCCTCAAACTTTTCTTTTTCTGCTTGATCAAGCGCACTCGTTAATTCACTATTTTTACTCGTCATATGATCAATTTTTTTCTTTGCCGTAAAAGCGACTTCTTTGCGCGCCTGTTCTTCAATGCTTCCTTTAACCTCTGCCGACTTTAAGCGCTTTTTCATCTCATCAAGTTCAGTTCCGATTTTCTGCAATTGATTCTGCGTAGTTATATATTCTGCCTCTTTTGATTCTAACTCTTTCTCAAAAGAATCATAATCTTGATTATATAAGTTTGCCTGCTCTGCAATAACCTTTTTAAGCCGTTGAACCTCTTGTGCTAATTCAACATTCAAAACAGTAGTTGACTCATTTTCTTTCGTAACTTTTTCTTTAAAAGTCCCATACATTCTTGTTTTTTCTTCAACCACGGTTTGAATCACGCTTTTTGTAGGAATTTTTTCTGTGGCCACTATTACATCGTTCAATGCATATAAAACAGCTAAACGAATTTTACTCATCATATCAGCAGGAATCTCTTTAATAACACTCATGCGCTGAATCAATGAATCAGCCTGCTTTTGCGATTTGACCAACACATCAAGTCGATCTTTTTTCTGCATCAAAGCATCAAATTGTGGATCTGCAACCGTTGAAGTAGCCTGCAAAGAAGCATTAACCCATTCTTTGTTTTTTTGAAATCGTTCAAGAAAGTCACTTTTTTCTTGTTCATTTTCCTCACCTTGATGAATAATTGCACTCAAATATTTTGTTTTATGATCAAAATCTTGCTCCATCATCTCTTTCCAGACATCAGATAATTGAAGTGGACTCTGAGTCATTCCTTTTTTTGCCCGTGAACGATCATCACCCTGATCAGTTGACGTCAAATCAAAATAAGGAAGAGCCTCTTTTTTTTGAACTGACTCAATTTTTTTTTCTTTTTTGATCATTTGTTGTTCAACGCGGTTTACAGGACGTTTTTTAACTAAAACAGATTTTTGTGGCTGCAGGCTTCTTTTTTTCTGTAATGACTGAACACGAATAGACTTTTTTTGAGGATCTTTTACTGAATTATCTCCTTCAAGCTTTTCAAATTCTGACAACGACAAAACAGGAATTGCATCCTCGCTATCATCGCCCACAGGAAGAACAGGAATACTTTTTGCTTGCAGAAAGCAGGCTATGCCCTGTGCTAAAACTAATGACCGTAAAAAATAGAAAAGCGTATATTTTTGATTCATTTTACATCCTTCAGTATACAGAACCTATCGTTTAATGATGCGACAGCTCTTTTTTATTCTCTCTTTTTGCAACAAATAGTACCTGTTTATCCCTTCTAGTCGGTTTTTCTTTATTTGTTATGTAAAACAAGTATACTACATTTTGTATATATTTTATATGAATACTTTAATCCATGCACAAGATATGAAAAAAATAATTTTAATGGGAAACCCAAATGTCGGTAAAAGTTTAATCTTTTCACGATTGACCGGGACCAAAGTTGTCACCAGTAATTTTCCTGGCACCACCGTTAGCGTAACGCGTGGAACTTTTACTTGCACCCATAAAAACTGTGTTCAACATCAATATAGCCTTATCGATGCTCCTGGCATCTATAGTTTTTTAGAACATGATCAAAAAAGTGAACTCGAAAATGCTGCAAGCCGTGTCATTCAAAACGCAGAAATTATTATTAACATTATTGATGCCACCAATCTTGAGCGCAATTTATTATTAACACTTGAATTATTACAACGACACCAAGGACAGATGATCATTGCTTTGAATATGTGGGATGAAGCCGAATATCATGGCATCAAAATTGACACTCAAGAATTATCAAAATTGCTTGGCATTCAAGTCATTCCAACTATTGGTCTTACTGGCAAAGGGACAAAACAATTAGTTGAAGCACTTTTTATGCCTCCAACAGAAGTAGACAAACGATTCATTGCAACAGGTCCAGCGACTTGGGATTTAACAAAAAAAATTGTTGCTCGCGTTCAAACCAAAACCGTTCGAACCAAACGGCTCCGTGAATATTCTGAATCAATCACGCTTGACCCGATCTGGGGAACATTAATCGCTCTCATCGTTTTGATCAGCAGCTTTAGCGCAATATTTTTTTTAAGTGATTTCATCGAAGATATTATCAACGTTATTTTACAATACAGCTACACACCACTTCTTTTAAAACTGCATCAACTCTGTGATGGCTATCCTTTTTTACAACATATTCTTGTCGGAACCACCGATGGAACTAGTATTAATTATGCTGAAGCAATGGGTATTTTGTCCTCGGGACTTTATATTCCTCTTGCAAAAGTTGCACCTGCAGTCGGTATTTTTTATGGCATCATCGGACTCCTTGAAGATTCTGGGTATTTACCTCGTCTTGCTATTTTATCTGACACCGTGATGCATCGTTTTGCTCTGCATGGCTTTGCGATTGTCCCGCTTATTTTAGGCGCTGGGTGTAACGTAACGGGCATTATTGCCACCCGCATTTTACCCAATCGAGCACAACGAATGATCGCTTCTTTTTTACTAAGCATTGCTATTCCCTGCACATCTCAAATTGCAATGATTATCAAAATGGGAGCACGTATGGGATTTAATTACATGATGATCATTTGTAGTATTTTATTTAGCATCTGGTACATTGTTGGACGTATTTTAGGTGCCTATCAAACAAAAAGTTATAGTGAACTTATCTTAGAACTCCCTCCGTATCGCATGCCTCAACGTGCACTGGTTCTTAAAAAGTTATCGTATCGCATGTATAATTTTTTTGAAGATGCAATTCCAGTGACTATCGGTGGCATATTTATTTTATTACTCTGTAATTATTTTCATTGGTTTGATAGCATCGCACACTTTTTAGGAAATTATTCGCAAAAACTCTGGGGACTCCCCGCATCAGTCACGCCAATTATTTTAATGGGACTTTTTAGAAAAGAGATCGCACTCAGCTTTCTTGATCGATATTCAGATCTTTCTGCAGCACAACTGTGTGTTACAACGCTGCTTCTTTCAATCTCATTCGCTTGTTTATCGGTCTACACTATTTTGTACAAAGAATTTGGTGGACGAGCATTATTGTATATGATTTGTGGCATGTGCGGCATTGCAACATTGGCAGGTTATTTACTCTCATCAGCATTAGCTTATTTTTAATTTGTTATGAAACATTTCGATTGGCTACAAAACCTGAGTCTATGCTGATTCGTGCATGCGGCATAATAGTCACAAACAAATCTTCATCTGATGACATGCCCGTTCCCCATTGAATTCCCTCAGCGATTGATGTAGCATCACTTACAAACGTTACATTGCCATCAACAATCATTTCTCCCTTGGTAAGCAAAAGTCCCGTTGCTGTTGAATATAATGTTGCATGATTAAACAATAAAGAACTTGATCTATCAGTCAATTGAATACCCTGACGATTATTTGAACGTGGGGCATAACTTAAGGTCGAAAAAACATCAAACATCCAAGAACTTCTTTGTCCCACAATGCTTGATGCAGTACTTCGATAGATAAATGGATTTGTTCCAGAAATTATAAATTCATTATTGATATATAATTGCCCTGCATCAAAAGAATACGGACTATTAAAAATAAATTGAACATTATCAAGTAAAATAGTTGCCGTATTATCAAGACATCGAAATTGCGTTCCCCCAAAATTAGAAACTATCAAATCCTTTAAATATAAAGATGCTTCTGGCAAAACAATTATAGTCCCCGTTACATCAAAATCAAGGTGATGATTATTCCCAACAATCATACAATTTCGTTTAAACCCAAGCGGTGTAGCCAACGTTAAATCATTCTGCAATTCAATTGTTAGATTATCGACTGTCAATGTATATCCATCAGGATATTGATCTGACAAAACATACACAACATTACCAACACCCATAACATAATTATTATTATAAGGAAATACACTTAATGCATTAACATCAGCATAAAAGGTAAAGGATTTCGTCAACGAAAGCGTTGTTGCTGTTGAATCAAAAGCATACTTTCTCATAGCACTAATCCCGCCAACAGTTTTTGTTCCTACCGCGAGTTCATTTCCGTCAGCTGTCCATGCAACTGAAATTGCATCAGTTGTTTGATTAATGTATGAAGATGTTTTTGATACTAACGTACCATTTGAAATATTATGAGTGAAAATTTGTACGTTCTGCGTTGTTGTTCCCACTAATGCAACAGCTATAAAACTACCACTCGGTGACCAATCAACTCCTTGCACTTGTAATCCCGTAATCATTTGAATAGTTGGCGTTAACGTCGTTCCATCAAAATTATAAATAAGTAAATCAGCATCACCCGCAGAAACAGCAGTTCCCACTACCAAATAATTTCCCCCTGGTGACCATGAAAGTGCATTAATAGAAACATCACGTCCAGCGCCTGGAATTGCCTGATTAAACAATTCCGTCAACGCACCTCCTGTCGTTACTGAATACATAAATAATTGATTATCACTGCCTGCCCCTACAATACTCCGCCCAATCAATAAATAATTGCCCCCTCGAGAAAAACTTACTGCATTAATTGCTTTATTGCCTGCAGGAGCAAGAGATGAAACATTAGTTAAAATTCCATTTGAAATATTATATGAATAAGAAAAAAGCTCTACACCTGTTCCTGATGCACGCCCAACTACAAAATTAGTAGTTTGAGGCTGCCATTGACAAGAAAGCGCATTACGACCAAATTCTATATTTGCCGTCATAGTTAATCCATATCCATCAAAATATAACATGCGTAACTCTGCCCCACCATTATTTTGTGATACCGCAACTGCATAACTTTCAGTATCACAAAAATCAATTGCATTAATCTGAGCACTCATATTATAACTAGTCAAAGTAACCATAAACTCTCTTGCTGCTGATTGCAACATCGTTAAACTTAAAGGTAATTTTATTGTTTTACCATTTCCATACAAACTCCCCATTGAATTAATTTGTGTAGTATTTGAAAGCGTCAAAGATTCCATCAAATATAAACTTCCTCCCATAAAATCAATATCCCCAGAAACAGGCCATACATTATTAAATGAACACGAAGTTGCATTATCGGCTAACTTAAATCCATTTTCAAATGAAGCAAACCCTAGTAAAACATTATCTGATGCAAAACGAGGAAAAAAAATTGAACCTTGCCTTGAAACAGCTGTATTAGACCCTACTGAAAGTGCATTGATTTTTTGATCCCCAAAAAAAAATACAAAAATAAAACTGTATACAAAAAATCTGTATACCATCGGCATGCTCCTTGCTGAAAAAGAGCGTAATAATAAAAAAATAAACGTTACATTTTTTATCTACGACTCACCATTTCCTTTGAAAGGATCGTATGAAGAAGAAATGAGTCTGTCAATTGAAAAAAAACCTTTTAACAATTGAAAAATAAAGAAAATGAAATCATGATAAGATATTTCTATTAACAATAAATCCAGAAAGCAGATCTATTTTTGCATTCGACATCATACGAACAGAAAGATCATTTTGTGATGTTATACCATCACCCCAAACAAAACCTTCTGCTGTTGAAGCAGCATCACTTGAAATAGTTACTTTACCATCAAGCACGAATTGTCCCTTCGTTAATATAAGCCCTGTTTGAGTCATGTAGAGCGTTGCATTATTAAAAACTAAACTACTTGATTGATCAAATAATTGAATCCCCTGCCGATTATTTGAACGCGGAACATAACTTAACGTACTTAAAACATCAAAATTCCAACTACTCCGCGCATAAATAATACTTGATGCAGTACTTCTATAGATAAATGAATTTGTCCCTGAAATATCAAAATTATTAGTAATATTCAATGTTCCCGCATCAAAAAAATACGGACTATTAAAAATAAATCGGACATTATCAAGCGAAATAGTCGCTGTATTATCAAGGCAACGAAGTTGTGTTCCACCAAAATTACGCAACGTCACATCTTTAAGATAGAGTGATGCTTGAGGCAATACTATCATTGTTCCGGTTGTATCAAAATCAATCGCATGATTATTGCCAATAATGGCACATTTACGGGTAAATCCGACTGGCGTTCCCAATATAATATCATTAGAAAGTTCTATGGTTAATTGATCCGCCGTCAAAGTAAACCCATCAGAATACCCACTACCAGAAATATAAACATAATTACCAACACCAAACATATATTGATCATTAGACTGCAAGGCTCGTACCGAATTGATCGCAGCATCAAATGAAATACTATTAACTAATGACAATGTTGTTGCCGTTCTATCAAAGGTGTATTGACGCATGGCTGCAATGCCCCCAGCCGCTGAAGTTCCCACTAATAATCTATTTCCATCAGCTGTCCATGAAACTGAAACTACATCCGTTGATTGATTAATATTGGCAGAGGTTTTTGGAGTCAAGGTGCCACTAGAAATATCATGCGTATAAATCATCAAATTTTGAGTGGTACTTCCGGTAAATGCAACCGCAATAAACGTCCCCGTAGGCGACCAGTCAACACCACGAACCGTAAAGCCGGTACGAATTGAAATAGTATCAGTCAACGTCGTTCCATTAAAATTATACAGTTTTAAATCTGTATCACCTGCTATCGGCGTAGTGCCAACTACTAAATAATTTCCTCCTGGAGACCAGGATAATGCATTCTTTGAAACATCATGATCAACGGCAAATGCTTGATTTAAAACCGCACTTAATGCACCAAGGGGACTCATTGAATACATAAATAATTCTGTTTTATTGCCACCAGATGCTGTTGATCGTCCGACCAAAACATAATTACCACCACGTGAAGGACAAACGGCATTAATTGATTGCCCTGAAGGTAAATTTAATGTTGAAACATTAGTAAAAAGTCCACTTGATCGAACATATGAATATGAATATAATTGAGCACCAACGCCTGAATTAATGCCGACTACAAAATTAGTATATCCGGGCTGCCAACGACAAGTAATAGCATCACGATTCGTTCCATAATTTACAAATTGTGTCACTGTTAATTTAGTGCCATCAAAAAAAAACATACAGAGTTCTGGATTGCTCACATTATAATTTGCAACGCCAATTGCATAACTAAAGCTCGTAGAAAAATCAACACCTGAAACCGGAGTTCCCATATTATAAGAGGTTAATGTTAACATTAAATCCGTCGCTGTTGATCGAAGTTCAGTAATACTTGCAGGTAATTTTAAGGTCTTTCCATTCCCATACAGATTTCCCATCGTATTAATTTTTGATGTATTTGAAAGCTCAAGGGATTCCATCAAATATAGATTCCCACCGATTAAATCAATAGTTCCTGAAACCGGAAAAAGCCCATCAAATGAACAAGAAGCCCCATTATCAGCTAATTTAAAACCATTTTCAAATGAGGCATATCCAATCATTGCATTATCGGTTGCACCGGAAGGAAATATCGTAAATCCTTGGCGTGAAGGCGTTGTATTTGACCCGACAGCAAGTGAATATAAAGATTTTTGAGCAAAAAAAAGAAGACTTACAAAATAAATAGATAAGAATACTTTTTTCATGCATGCATCCTAAGAAAGATTCTTATTAACTAGATGTCCTGAAGTCACATCAATTCGTCCAGCAGGCATCACGAGTACGGTCAAGTCATTATCTGTTGATACTCCATCGCCCCACGTAATACCTTCTCCTGTTGAAGCAGCATCACTTGCGAAGGTAACTTTTCCATCAATAATCATAGTCCCCTTAGTCAATTGAAGCCCCGTTGAACTACTTGATAATGCTGCACCATTTAAAAAAAGATTACTAGTTCCATCTTTAAATGCAATTCCATTTCTTATTGTTGTTGTTGGTTGGTATCGCAATTTTGTCTGCTGACCAAGCGTTAAGGTTGAACGACTTTGAATCGTGCTCACTGATCCACTCTGATATGAAAAAGTATAAATTCCATCGACTAAAACATCACCCAAAACATCAAAGCGACCGACAGTAAATGCATAATGATTATCTAATAATATTTTTACATTATTTAAAGTGATCGTTGCACTCGTGTCCCAACATGCAAGTCGTGAAGCAGAAAGATTTTTCAAAGTCACGTTTTTTAATAATAATGATCCACCAATGCCAACACTGATCGACCCTGTTTGAGCAAAATCAATCGCAAAACCATTTCCTGAAATCATACTTGTGTTGTTAAATGAAAGATGAACACTCAGTGTTAAATTATTTGAAAGTTCAAGATTAACCGCTTGCAATGTATATGTTTTATTAAGCCCAACCGTTAATGCCGTTGTACTTTGTGCTAACGTAAAATTATGACTATTACCAAAAATATTACCCATAGTAATCACATAAGCAGTATCACTTAATTTTAAATCACGTAATAAAAAAAGTCGTCCATCATTTAAATTAATAGGCCCTGAAACAGGCAATAGACTATCAAATGTACAGGTCGTTGCAGCGTTTTGCAACGTAAATCCGTTTTCAAATGAAGCAAACCCTTGCATATTATTATTAGTATCAACAGCAGGAAAAGTAGTCACTGCTTGGCGAGAAACAGCAGTATTACTTCCTACCACTACTGATTCAAGCGTAGCAGTGTGTAAACTTAAACTTGCCCCCAAAAAAACAACTGTTTTTTTATAACAATTCATAACTAATTTCTCCGCGCATAGTAATTGGCATTGAAAGCGATACTGATTCAATTCGTTTTAATGCAGCTCCACCATTGAAGATACAAGTTCCTTGTAGAGATGATAACGATTGATACAACAGACAAGCTGTTGATGCATTAAACAACAATTGACTACTTGAATCAAATATAATTGAAGCCATTTCAAGATTTTTATATTTTAAATTACAAGCGTTAAACGTTAAAGATGATCCCGGCTTCATTAAAAACAGTTGATCATGTCCAGAAACTTCATCGCCTAAAATTAATGCATCACTTGAAAGTTCACCACGAACAAAACTGTTTCCTTTAATAATAAATTTTCCACCCGTTAAAGAAAGCTCTTGTCCTTGTAATAATAATGATGCATTACTCAAAACATACTCTGCTGTTGAATGATCAAACAATAATGGCTTATTGTTATCAGTTGCTATAAATGCACACCTTGCACCATCTAATATTTGCAAACTACCTTGTCCATTAATTACAATACCATTATTTGTATTGAAATTAATAATAGAAGCTCCCCCAACCATCGTATCATTCTTAATCGTAATCAAATCAGCCAGACAGACAAAGTCATCAGACATAAGCAATGTACAATTATCAAAAATAAACGTACTTGTTTGATCAAGTGAAACAAAATGAGCAGAAGAAACAGCATCTAGTGTAATATTTTTAAACGTAATCATTGAACCAGGCGCAATTGTTATTGCTCCATTATTATCAAGATTTAATGAATAATGACGTGATCCATCAATAATAATATTTCCATCTAAATGCCATGAACCACGCAGCGTATGATTATTATTCAAAGTAATCTTACTATTTTCAAGGCCCATCCATAGAATTGTATGTGTTAAAAGATGATCATAATTAGATAAATTTACTTCATTATTTTGTAAATAAATAGTTCCTGTTCCATGCAAACAACCCTCATTACTTAAATTCAGATCATTTTCAAGATAAAGCAGACTATCATTCAAAATGATATCATTTAAAATGCTGCCCTGTACTTTTAACGTTAATGTTGTTGCTGCATCAAGCAATGTAATTGTTTGAGCAATATTTCCTGTTCCAATAATTTTATTACCCGTTCCTGAAACAGCTGTTGGTGGCTTAAATGTTCCTCGCGCAATAATAATGGTATCATCACCATCGAGTAAAAGCCCCTGACTCTGATTATTTTTACCAGTAATATTAAATTGTTCACCAACTGATTCAAGTAAACAGTTGTCATATTTTAAATATGCACTTGTTGCTGTAGAAATTGTTGCAAAAGGAGCACTTTCAAGGTAAAGCGTTTTCAATACGCAATCTCTGGCAATATGAAAATATGCATCATCACTCATTTTTAAATTACTATTTTTTGAAAATGATTGAATCCTATAAGGCGATGATGCATTATACATTGCATGTCCCGATCTAAAGTCAACCCGAGATCCTGATAAAAAAGTAATTAATAAATCATTTGCACTAATTCCATCACCCAAAATCAATCCGTTCATAGTCCCCGTAGATAAAACATCAATGAAGAGATTATCACTAATAAACCAATTACAACGTGTCAATGTCATACCATTAGGTAATACTTGCAAGCGCCCTTCTTTAACCATAAAACCTGTAGTATTATTTTCAAAATATAAAGGCTCAGAACCAGAAGTTGATCCATAACGACCTGTTGCAAGCATAATATCATTTTTGAATATTAAATTTGCATGCGGTTTAATTGTTGCAGGAATTGGTGGAACAAGAGTAAAAGTATATGCCCCTGTAAATAATACTTCATCTTCAATAATCATAGAACCAGTTGTAAAACTATAATCACTGGAAAGAATACCTGCACTATTTTCAAATATGATAACACTTGAGGTATCTGTCGCATATAAATTAGTGCGTGCTAAATTTTTAAGAAGAATATTTTTAAAACGAACGGTACTTGAAGGACTTACAATAAAAGAACCGGTCGGCATAAATTCAAATATATTCGCATTTCCATCAATCGTTAAATTGCCACTCACCGTCATTTTACCGGAAAGTAACATTTTATTACGCAACCCAAAACTACTTTCGGTACTCTTAATCGTTATGGTTCCTGTCCATGTACTCTCTTGTAAACCAAAAATAAGTGTTGATTTTTGTAAATCTAAAATCCCTGAGCCGGTCACCACCGAATTATACGCCATTGTTACATCGCGAGAGATAACCAGAGTTCCATTATTTAATGGGGTACTTTGATATAATGACCCATTCAATGCTAATGTCAAGGTCGCATTCTGATCAACAAGAGTAATTTTGCCTCCAATATCACCGGTACCTCGAAGAATATTACCTGCTTGCTCAATACGCGTATTTGCCGGCAAAATACCTTTGGTTAATGATATTTCTTTATTACCATTTAAGGTATTCGTGAATGGATTAAATCGTTTTCCTGTAATATCAAATTCATATCCATCACCAATAATAAGACAATTTTGAAAATCAAGCGATTTACCGGTCGCGACAATATTATTAGTACCTAATTGAGATATAATAGTTATATAAGGCAGAATAATATCATTATTATAATAAAAAGTAGAATGCTGTTTGCGTAATACTTTAGTAATATTTGATCGTGAAATAAAGCCATGTGCATCATATAAATTAAAAATCAGAACACCGGGATTATATGCAACGCTTGCACCAGGAGCAAATGAAACAATCGCATCATTTGCATTGGTTAGATCACCAAGGACAAGCGCATCAATTGAATTGGTAGAATAAAATGAAAAATTAACATCATTTTCGCAAAGTAAAGTTCCTTTCAAAAAGTTCATACCATATTGACCTGTTTTCATTGCCCCATTTTTCAGATGCAAGGTCCCCGTTTTATCTTCAAAAATAAAAGGCTCTGCCCCACTAAGTCCCTGTTTATTAACTTCAAATCCAATGCCATTAATTAATAAAGTACTCGCATTTTTAATTTTCATAGGAGTTTCTGATTGATATATAAATGTTGCAGTTCCGGTAAATTCAGCTAATTCCTGTATAACCAATTGACCAACAGTACAAGTAAAAACATCATCCAGAATAGATTTAGTATTTTCAAAAACTACTTTTGCAGTACCATCCAAGCAGCGAATACGAGTATTATTCAAATTAGTAAGCGTAAAATTACGAAGCGTCAAAGTTGAATAAGGCTGAACAACAATATATCCATTTGAACCAAAAACCAATTGATGATATGAACCTTCGAGCATAATACTACCACTACAGGTAATCGTCGCATCAATCATAATATTTGCATTATATTGAATCGTTCCCAAAGAACCTTTAACAAAAAGATCCTGATTCCACGTGCTCTCTTTGCTGCCCAGATACCAGGTATTATTTCCCAAATCAAGGGTACCTGGTCCTACAATGCTTGCATCGTAAGCAGAGCTTAGATTGCGAGCACACTGAACTGTTCCGCCATTCAATTGAATCGATTTGTTCATTTTTCCATCAAAATCACAGATCAAAATTGCACTCGTATCGGTCAAATAAACAAGACCATCAACAGTTCCTTGTCCACGCAAGTAATTAGCTGTATTAGAAACTCGTGTATACGCAGGCAATGTCCCTTTTGATAAAAAAACTTCATCATTTCCATTAAGCAGATTTGTATAAACATTATATCGACTCCCTGTTGCTTCAAACGTTGTTTTATCAAGATAAATGGTCACATTTTTATAATATAAATTTTTTCCTGGAGACAAGATTAATGTTGATCCTGATTTTGCTTCAATACTCAAATTTTCAAGTTGCAAGTCATTCAATAGTGCTAATGTATTAGATGGATTACGCGTAATTTTTGTTGTAGCAGATTGAGCTATAAAACTTGTAGGATTATAAAAATTAGCAACTGCATATCCATTTAAAAATGTCGTATGAGACCCTGGTAATAATTGAACAGCAAGATCTCCTTCTGGGGTTACATCACCCATTGAAAGTGCATGAGATGCGGTTGTTCCTGCAATATCAATATCTAAAGAACCATTAATAAACAGTACACCACGAGTCAATGAAGCACCATACTCCGTAACATGAAAATATGAATTATCGAAATACAAACATGAATTTGGATCTTGAAAATAGAGTGGTTGCAAACCATCTTCTGATGATTTGCCCATATAAAAATGCATACCATCGCCAATTTTGAGTGTACTATTTCTGGTAATTGTACTAGTCATCGGTGATGCATAAATCAAAGTAGCAGTTCCAATTAATGAAACATAATTTTTGAACTCCATTGAACCTTGAGTAAACGTAAACGTATTTGCATCTTGATACCAAACAACATCTTTCATGCTAATCTTACTTGTTGCATGTTCACACATAATATTTGCTGCACCAATTCCAACTAACGAGACATTATTTAAAGTAAGTGAACTGCCTTCTTTTACAAACAAAAAGCCATCACCAACATCCAACACATGATTATTACCATTAATTGTTACGTCACGACTAATGACTACAGTTCCTTCTAAGGTTAAATCATGATGTAAATTAAATGAAATTTCATCTAAAGTAGTAGGAAATGAAACATTAGCAAAATAGGTCATCGTTGGAGGAAGATCAACTGTTTGAGCCTGACCGCTAGAAATAGTTCCAATATTTTTGAGCACCACTTGTTCATTTAAACAAAGATCAGTATTTAAATATAATGTTCCACCATTAAAATTTACTTCACCTCCAACAGGAAAAACTGATTGAAATGTACATGAAGTCAAATAATCTTCTAAAATTAATCCCGATTTCATCCATGCAAATGCATTAATTTGATTAGGAAAAGCAGCTGGAAAAAAATATTGTGATTCTATAGAAACTGAAATATTACTTCCCACTTCATCGGCATAAAGCAAAGAACCTGCTAAAACAAAAATTAAAACAAAAAGATATATATTTTTTATATTAAAAAGCTTCATACATTTTTTCCTACGTAAAAAAAACTTCTTTTTTATGTACAAAAGAATGTATGAAGATCAATAAAATAAAATCAAGTATCTATTTTTTTAAACAATATTCTGAACCTGCTCACGCGCTTTTTCAATCTCAACTTTAATATCAACTGCCCAAGTAGTAATAGTGCTATCAACACATTTTGCAGTAATCGTATTAATTTCTCTGAAAAGTTCCTGTAATAAAAAATCAAGCTTACGCCCTTTTTCATTATTTTCACTGTCTTCCAGCATACTTGCGATAATGACTAAGTGCCCAGAAAATCGAGCAATTTCTTCATTAATATCCATTTTATTAAGAACAACATAGAGATCATCAAGCTTGGCTCGCTCCCCCTCAACTCCCTCTTGAACGTGCTGTAGTGAAGTAGTAATTAATTCTTTCTGTGTAACCATCAGAGCTTCAAACTGAGCAGAAATCTGTTTAATTTTTTCTTTACAGAGCGTAAACCGCTTAAGCAAATCAGTTTTTAAAACTTCACCCTCACGAATCCGTTCTTTTAAAAGACCATCAAGCGCTCGTTGCACTAAATTTTCTATTTTTTTATAGTCATCAGCATGCAGATTTTTCTTTTCAAAAGATAAAAGGCCCGGTAATTGCATCACATCATGAATTGTTAATGCACCAGAAAGATCTAAGTCTTTTTGAAGATTTTTAATGACCCCAAGATACTGCCTTGCAGCAAAGACTGAAATTGCTGGAATTTCAAAAACCCCAACCTCTTCATTAACTTTAACTGAAAAAAATAATTTTCCCCGATACAATGCAGCCTTTAATAATGCAGACCACTCAAGTTCAAAAGGACTTAACGCCGAAGGCAACTTACAAAGAACTTCAAAGTACCGTGTGTTAAGCGACTTGATCTCAACCATGACCGTTATTCGCTCACCAGAAACCAATGTTATTACTTCAGTTATCTGACAAAACCCGGTCATACTTGTTATCATTACGTTTTCCTTTTAGTAAAAAATAATGCTGAAGATTATTTATCCAGCATTTGAATATACATTTTGAACATCATCAAGATCTTCTAGCATCTCTAAAAATTTAAAAATTTTTTCTTCTTTTTCAGAATCTTCAATACTCATGCTCTCTTTTGCCAGCCATTCAACTTCTGCCTCTTCAACAACAAAACCGGCTTTTTTAGCTGCCTGTTTGACCAGCTCAAGATCATGTGGTGCAGTTGTAATAATTAATACATCATCACGCGTTTGAACATCTTCAATATTATAATCAATCAATCGTTCAAGAATATCATCTTCAGAAAATGAATCACGCATAAGCGTAATTACACCCTTGTGTGCAAACATCCAATGCACTGAATTACTTTCACCTAGATTTCCACCCATTTTGGTAAAAATATGACGCACATCAGAAACGGTTCGATTTTTATTATCGGATAATGTTTCAACCATCACCGCAATACCAAAAGGACCATATCCCTCATACATTTGAGATTCGTATTGTGCCCCTGCAATTTCACCCGTTCCTTTTTTTATTGCCCGAGAAATATTCTCAAGCGGCATATTTGCTTCTTTAGCTTTATCGATTAAGAGACGAAGCTTTGCATTACCTGCTGGATCACCACCACCTGTTTTGGCAGCGACCGTAATTTCTTTACTAATTTTGGTAAAGACTTTACCTCGTTTTTCATCTTCTTTGCCTTTTTTTCTTTTAATAGTTGCCCATTTTGAATGACCTGACATGGAAACTCCTCCTGTCTACACTGCAGTTTATACTTTTTATTGTGTAACGTTATTTTGTCAGTCTAATAAAAATTATTTTTTTTGTCGATTTGTTAGATAAAAAAGAAATTAAAGTATCAAAACAATGGATCTTATCATTTAAAGAGGGGGCCAGGATAAGCATGCAGGAACAACAGGGTCAAAGCCTTTATTTTTTCAACGTTCTGATAAACGCTTTGTTAAAAACAGCTCAACTTGTGACACCATGTGCACCCCTCTTTTCTCCTTAACACATAATACAAAAAAAACTTTTTAACATTATGAAAGATACTCTATCAAAGATGAAAGAGGAAATCTATACTGACCTGCAAGTTTTTTTTCTGACTCACAAATTTTTGCAACCGACAAGACCATTAAATGTCCTGAATAATATTCCTCAAACGTTATTAATGCTTTTCCTTTTGATAGTGCAAGTGCTTTTCGCACATCTTCAATACTAAAAACTTCTTGATCATTAATTTTTTTGATAATTTCACCAGGACGCAAAATACGCGCATTAAACGCAGGACTGCCACCCAAAATATCAGTAATAATAATACGTCCTTTACTTGGTTCATCACTACTACACAAGGAAAACCACGGATATTGACTGAATGTATGTTTACCACAAAAATACGGAACATGATTTGATGCTAATTCCATCATCACCAGCCCACCAAAAACTTCATAATCAATTTTTTCAAATAACGGAAATTTTTGTCTAATTTCAGGACGTGCGGTATCAGTAATCTTAAATTTCCCTCGTATCTCCTCACCATTTCTAAAAATGATATATTCTATCTCTGTTTCACGTGCAATACTTTGAATAATTTCAAACAAAGGAACTGAATCTTTATTCCAATCAACAGCAACTTCTCCAAAACGATCAACTAAATAAGTCTTATTATCATGAATCAATGCATATAACATATCGCCTGAACGAACACCTGCATCATACAATATTGATAATTCAGAAATTTTACTAATATACAGTCCACCAGGCAATGGATTATTAAGCATGTTGCACAATTCATCCGATCCATAATTTCCCTTAAGATACAAATAAGGCAATGAAAATAATTCTGTCGTCAAAAGATATGAAAGTATCCGTTTTACATTATTGATAGGAATAGCATACCCAATCAATTCAGTTTCTGAATGCTTTGAAACAACCACACCAATGACTTGACCAAGAGCATCAAGTACAGGCCCACCTGAGTTACCTGAATTGATATTTGCAGTGATATGAAATAATGAAGCCAAATGTGCATATTCTCGTCCTGCACAAATACCCATCGTAACTTTTATTTTTTCAAGCCCCTGCGGATATCCCAAAACAGCAAGTTTTGCTGATTGAACAACTGCATTTGAATCTCCCAAGTACAAAAAAGGAATTTTACCTAAGCGATTTTCTATTTTTTTTTTTTCTTCTGCATCAATTTTTAAAAGTGCAATATCAAGATCTGACGACATACCCATAACTTGTGCCACGTACAACTCTTTGCCGCAGCCAGGAATAGCAATCTGAACAATGTACGCATTATTAACGACATGTGCATTAGTGACCAAATATCCATCCTCATGAATAAAAAAAGCGGTTCCCGCTCCATACGATTGCGCAGGCGCTTGATACGGATGAATCCAATCAAAATGCATGTTACAGGTACGAACCTGAACTACTGCACTTGTGCTCTGTTCAATCAATGATTGCCATGTTGTTTTTCCCCGCCAAACATCAGTCACAAAATTATTAAAATTTGATTTTTCTTCCGCTTCATGCCAAAGCAACGAAGAGACTTCTGTCACTGCTCTTGCTGATTGACTTAAAAAAAATAAACTGGTAACGATAAAAAAATATTGTTTTTGTTTCATCATAGTCAATTCCTTTTAATATCTTTGGAGAACAAACAGAGATCTAATCTTTAAAAAAATATTCTTGGGTCAGTATAATATAAAAGAGATAAAAAGAAACCATTTAGAAAATTTGAGCTTCATTGTTTAGATCTATTTTTTATGATATCTTAAGTCTATCTTTAAAATAATGATTTTAAATTTTTTTTGAAAGTACTGAGTATGAAAATAATGAAAAAACTGCCTTTAGGCATTCAAACCTTTTCTAAGTTGCGTGAAGAGAATTGTCTCTACATCGATAAAACTGAAAAAATATATCAATTACTTCAAGGCTTTTGTTACTTCTTTGCTCGTCCACGTCGCTTTGGAAAATCAATTTTATGTTCGACAATTGCATCGATTTTTCAAGGTAAAAAAGAATTATTTGATGGGCTCTGGATTAAAGAAAAAAGTGATTATTCGTGGCCAGTGCATCCAGTCATTCATATCGATTTTGGTAAAATAAGCATTGAAACACCAGAGTTTTTTAGACATAGTCTAATGCTCGAAATAAGACGGATTGCAGCACTTGAATTTTTGCCTGAGCCTGGAATGACCACTCCAGGAGACATGATACAAGATATAATGCTCGCATTAGTAAAAAAATATAATAACAAAAAAGTTGTGCTCATTATCGATGAATATGATCGACCAATTTTGCATCATTTGACAGAACCTGATGCATTAAAACAAATACAAGTAATTATAAGAGATTTTTACACCTGCATCAAAGCTGTTGATGCATATTTACAATTTTTATTTGTAACGGGTATCAGTCGTTTTACAAAAACAAATCTTTTTTCGGGTTTTAATCAAATTAAAGATATTTCGATGGATCCAGCATTTGCTCACTTAGTTGGATACACTGAAGAAGAACTTGATACGACATTATTAGAACATATGATTATTGCTGCAGATCGATGCAAAGTATCTTTGGAAGCTTTTAAAAATAAGACTAAAGAGTATTATGATGGATATCGATTTTGGGAAGAGCCTCTTGAAGAGGTTAATGGATCATTGAATATTCCTCGTGTCTACAATCCTTATTCAGTAATGAATAATCTTGCAAAACCAACTTTTGCTTATTATTGGTTTGAATCAGGAACGCCAACATTTTTAATACAACTTTTAAAAAATAATAAATATCCCATTGAATCATTTGATGGTGCTGAAGTTTTGCAAAAAGAACTGAGCTCTTTTGAACCACTCCATATTTCGTTAAAAGTTCTTTTATATCAAGCCGGTTATTTGACCATCAAAAATCAAGATTCAGAAACTAATATTCTTACGTTGACGTATCCGAACCTTGAAGTTAAAGATGCATTTTTGCAACAAATTCTTGCATGGCTTGCACAATTGGAAGAAGTGCAAGTTTATAGTCATGCACGAAAAGTATCACTCGCTTTTAAAAATCATGATCTTGATGCATTGATTACTACATTAAAATCTTTTTATGCTGCAATTCCGTACACAATTCATCTTGAACATGAAAAATATTATCAAACAATTTTTTATACAATTTTGAAATTATTAGGCATGAACATTCAAGTTGAAATCGCAACTAATATTGGTCGTATTGATGCAGTGATAAAGACCGACAAGTTTATCTACATCATTGAATTTAAGCTTGAAACAACAGCTTCAAAAGCACTTGAGCAAATTAAAACTAAGAAGTATTTTGAACAATATCAACAAGACCCACGCGCAATAACTTTGATTGGTATTACCTTTAGTACCCAAGAAAAAAACATCAATAACTTTAAAATTGAAGAGCTCAAAAAATAATCAAAAGAATGTATGTCAACGTAAAATGAAAAGATAAACATATCTCTTTGCGTTAAAAACAGATCTATAAATATCCTTTTTAAATCAAGAAAAATATGATATGGTAACAAGTATATTACAATAGCAAGATAGATTTTAACGGAGTTGTTTGGATATAAATACTATGAAAGAGTTATCACTGTTACAAGAAATAGTAAATAATTTTTATACTGCCCTTGAATCAATTACTACTTTAAAAGAACTTGACCGCATTACTAATAATTTTTTAGGTAAAAAAGGTCACGTCACTCAATTATTTCAACAAATAAAAACACTTTCTCTTGAAGAAAAAAAAGTATTTGTTCCTGAACTTAACAAGCTCAAAGAAACCATTGAAGAAAAACTTACTAAAAAAAAAGAAAGTATAATCAAATCTGAAGCAGCAACTCTTGCAAATACTGAATCCTCATTCGATGTCACTGCTTACAAACCACTTGAAGGACATGCTGGCCACCTTCATCCATACACTGGATTCATAGAAGAAATTCAAGATATTTTTATTAGTATGGGATACGACGTCTGGGATGGAAACTATGCAGAAACCGATTATTATAATTTTACAGCATTGAACATCCCCGAAGATCATCCTGCTCGCGATATGTACGATACGCTCTGGCTTAACAAAAAAAATTATCTCCTTCGAACCCATACATCTACCGTACAAATTCATCAAATGGAAGAACAAAAACCACCACTTGCAGGAATCGTTCCAGGAACTGTTTTTAGACATGAAGCAGTTGATGCATCACATGATATTCAATTTATGCAATGTGAAGGATTATTTGTTGATAAAAACATCACGCTCGCCCATCTATTTGGTGTCGCTAAAACTTTCTTGCAAAAATTATTTAACAAAAAAGAGCTTGATATTCGAATTCGTCCCGGATACTTCCCCTTCGTAGAACCGGGTGTTGAAATTGATATGCGTTGTCCATTTTGCACTTCAGGCTGTTCAACCTGTAAAAAAAGCTGCTGGATTGAAGTATTTCCTGGTGGCATGGTTCACCCACGAGAACTTGCTCTCTCGGGTATTGATCCTGAAAAATATACGGGTTTTGCTTTCGGCTTTGGACTTACACGACTTGCAATGATTAAATATGGAATACCTGACATTCGATTATTACAAAGCGGAAGGATCTCTTTTTTAAAACAATTTTAGTCTGTCTATTAATTCCCATAAAAAAGGAAAAAAGGAGCTTTTATGGAAATTTTACAAGTAATAATTCCTGCAGCAGGAATTGGTTCGCGTTTTTTACCGGCCACTAAGATCATCCCCAAAGAAATGTTACCCCTTATCGATAAACCGGCGATTCAATACACCGTTGAAGAAGGAATTCGATCAGGGATCAAAGATTTCTTTTTTGTCGTCAACAAACAGAAAAAATGTATTGAAGAACATTTTGATATTATTTCTGAAGAAGTACTTGCGGCTATCGCCTCAGAAAAAAAAGAACATCTGAACTACATTAATAAAATGATTGAAAAAATCCGCATTGCCTATGTACGCCAGCATGAAGCACGTGGACTCGGACATGCAATCTGGTCAGCACGCCATGTTATCGGCAATAAACATTTTGGGATTATGCTTCCTGACGATGTTTTTATCGGCCAAAATCCTGCACTATCACAACTGATCAAAATTGCCAGTCAAGAGCGTGCTAGTGTGATTGCAATTCAAGAAATTCCTCTTTCTCACACCCCTCGCTACGGCATTATTAATATAAAAAAACAACTGTCACCCAATCTTTTTCAGATTCGTGACGTCGTTGAAAAACCTTTACAACATGAAGCACCCTCTAATTTGGCAATCATGGGGCGCTATATTTTATCGCCACGCATCTTTGATGCACTTGAAGAATCAACTATTGGGGTTCTGGGTGAAGTTCAATTAACTGATGCGATTCAAAAATTATTATTATCCGGTGAAAAAATCTATGGATATAAAATCCAAGGAACCTATCGATACGATGTCGGAACACCGATTGAATGGCTCAAAGCAAACATCATGCTCGGCTTGCGTCATCCGACGTATGGCTCAGAGATGCTTAATTTTTTAAATGAAGTTGATCGCGAATTTATGGTTATTGAAAGTAAAGCAATTCAGTGTTCAACTAAACAACGAAGTTTATAAAAAAGTTTATAAAAAAGGGGGCATTTCAGCCCCCTTAATCTTTCATTGCATACATAGTTTTAGATTACATTTTTACACCTGTAGAAGATGGTGGAGTTCTTCGAATGCCACGCGCGTTGGGAATAAATCTTTTTTGCCATGACTTCTTTCGTCCCATCTCTTGAGTTTTTTTAAACTTTGCACGCTTTTCTTCTTCTTGTTGAAATAATTTTCTTTCATCATCTGATATATTTTTAGCTTTCAATGTTTCATTTGCATGATGAAGATCTTTTTGAGCTTCAAATAATGCATCTTGTTTGATACGCAATGCTCCTTGTTCTTTTTTAATTTTATTTGCTAATAATTTCTTTTTAACAGGATTAATGGTACTTTTCTTTTTTGCTTGTAATCCACCAATACGATCTTTATTCAAATCTATATTTTCCTGCACATTAATATTTGCTCGTACAACTTTTTTATACGCCTGCACATCTGAACTTCTTCGTTTTTCTGCTAATGCCTTATATTTATCAGCTTCTTCGACTTGCATCTCATTTCTTTTTTCTTTTGAAATAACTTTTTCAAAAGAATCTAAACTATTTTTTGCTTTTGCTGATTCCCACTCTTGTTTTTTAAGTTGTTTTTCTTCAATATCAAGATTGTCTTGCATCGACGATGATATAGATTGTTTTTCTTTATCATACTCAGGAATATCTGCTTTAAGCTTTCTTATTCTTTCTTTTGTCTGACTGATTTCTTCTTCTAAACGCATATCTGTTCGCAAAAGATTTCTAAATTTAGCTTCAGTATTTTGTATTTTTTTCTCTTGTTTTTTTGCTTCTGCTTCTTCATCAACCACTACAGCTTTTGCATTTGATTCAAGCGCTGCACGAACAACGCCTTTTTTTTCTTCAAAATCCATTTCTGATCCAGATTTACGAACATCAATTTTTCCTTTTGCTCGTTCTTCTTCAATTAATTTTTGAAATTCAGCTTGACCATCTTTAGAAAGCCCGCCTAATTTTTTTGCTCGATCATCTTTTTGTTCCTGTTTTTCAAATGCTTCATCATTTGATAATCGAGTAGAATCATCTTCAAAAACTTTACTTTGCAAATCATTACTAAAGCCACTATCCGCAGTTTTTTTACCATCTTCATATTTTTTAATACCCACAGCGATCGCTCCAGCACCGACTGCAGCACCCGCAACAGATCCCGCAACAAGTCCTGCGATTTCTCCATCACTCATGCCTTCATCATCGCTTTGCTCAATTTCATCTGATAATTGATCGGCTTCATCAAAAACTGGCACTTCATCTTGTTCATTTTCTTCACCACTTCCATCATCAAGCATGGGTGGAGCATCTTGTTCACTTTCTTTATTTGACATATCTTGCATAGCTGTTTCATCACCAATTTCATCATTTATCTGCAAATCTTGTCCATCTCTATGGAACATGGATTCAGGTGAATCCAATGCTACATCATCACCTTCTGCAGCTTGAACCCTATTACCCATACCGAGCATAAAAACTAGTACTAAGCAACTATATAAAAATAATTTCTCTAAACGCATGTTATCTCCTTTTTTAATATTTTATATTTTAATAACGAGACCTAATTTTCCGAGCTATTGGTCCCGTGATTGATTTTTTATTCTTCTGTTTTTTGTCTCGCGCTCGATTAAGATTTGCGTCTTCAATAGACTCAGCTAATTTTTTCTTAGATAACTCTGCTTGAGATAACTTTTCTTTCTCTGCCAGTCTTTTCTTCATGGAAGCTATATTTTTTTTAGGCTCGCTCGGCATCGGTTGATTGCCAACACGAACAAAAACTGACTTACCAATAACCATATTTTGTTCTTTCTTTTTCTTATTTGTACGTTGATCTTCAGCAATTTTTTTTAATCGTGCTTCTTCATCTTGTTGAGCTTTAAAATTACTTTCAGTCAGATTATCTTGCATTAATTGACGCTTTGCATAGTTTGATTTTAACTCATCAGGTATTGGCAAATCTTTCAACACAGGATGCATCGGATTTTCTTCAATTGAAACTGGTCGCATTTTTTTACGCTCATCAACAACAAGATCATCAACAACAAGACGAACTGCTTCTTGCACTTGAGGTCGCAATTTTATTTCTTGTATTTTTTGTTCGATTGCATCAACATCATCTGCCAAACGATTAGCATGAACTTGAGCACGCCCAACTGCAGCTTTTCTTTCTTCAAATGTTTCTTTTGCTTTTTTTACTTTTGCTTCTGCTTCTGCTTTTTTTATTTCATCAGTTTCATATTCTATATATCGATGAGCATTTTGTATGTTGCGTAATTTTTCACCTGCATCAAAAACTCCTTTTCTAGCCTTCTGCAATTCCATTCCCGCATCTTGTAATGCTTGTTGTTTTTTATTCAATTCTTTTTGAAACTGCTTAACTTCTTTTTCATCAATTTTTTGTTGTTCCGCTACAACAGCGGCACGTGATTTATACTCAGAAATTCGCTGATCCGATTTTTCAACCGTTGCATCTAATGCTTTTTCTTCTTCTTGATATCCTTGTTTTATCTCTTCTTGTACAGCCTTCAATTCTTTTTCAGGAGCACTCAAAGCCCTTTGCTTTTCTATCATAATTTTATAAAGTCGATCTATTTCTTTTTGCGTAGCCTCAATGACTGGTAGTTTTGCTTCTGAATTAATATCAGGAGCATTTTTATAAAGCACTAATTGTTTTTGCATATCTTGCAATGCTTTATCAGCCTTTTTCCACTCAGCACGAACATCATCATACACATTCTGCTTTTCATCTAATCTTCGTTTATTTTCTTGATCACGTTGTTCTTTTTTTTGCGCTTCTTCACCAAAAGTATCATCTAAAACTACTCTTATTTTTTTTAACTTTGGTGATACTTTTTCAGTCTCTTCGGTCAAATCAAGATTATCCCTACTCGCAGGCATTGTAGGCGATGGACGTACTGGCGGCGATACTTTTTTTTGGGATTCCTCATCAATCAATGAACGAGCTTGCATTTCGGCAACTGATTTAAACATTGATTTTTGTTCTTTTCCAGATTCAGATGGTTGATAATCACGTTTTCTGTTCCGTAATACTTCCATCCGTTGATCAAGATCCTCTATCTGTTTTTCACGCTTAGGATTTCCTGGCTTATTTACTCCCGCAAGAAGTAATTCTTTCTTCTTTCTTTGTAATTGATTTACTTCTTTATCAATATCTTGAATCTTTTTTGCTCTTTCTTGATCTTCATTTTCTTGTGCAATTTTTTCTTCTTGATCTCTCAATAATTGACTTGAATCTGGTTTTCCATTAGGTAATCTTGGTAGTAGACTAGGATTTTCAGATAAGGATGACAATCCACTCAGATCACTTGAAACTTTTTCACTACTTTTATTATTTTTATTATCTTGATATTTTTTAACACCAACAGCAATAGCTCCCGCACCAACAGCTAACCCCGCAACAGAACCTGCAACAAGACCAGCTATTTCACCATCACTCATGCCATCATCAGTTTCATCAAAAACAGGAATTTCTTTATTTTGATCTTTGAATAAAGAATCATTATTACCTTGCGCATAAATACCCTGCCTCGCATTAAATAAAAACAAGGCAAATAACAATTGATATAAAAATAATTTCTGTAATTGAAACACCATTTCCCCTTTATAATTTTATTTTAATGCGCAATAACTCGAACTGTTGGCTTTGCATGTACTGCTGGTTTTTTCACCGTTATTTTTACTTTATTAACTAATCTGTTAATTAATTTTTTATCTGCTTTTTGTTTTTTTTCTTCTACTATTTTTTGTGGAGCAATTAATTTTTGTTCTCGTTCAGCTTCACGCTCACGAGCCCTTGATATGATTTCTGCAGGTGTCAATAATGGAGTTTTATGTTTTTTATCACCTAAAGATATCCCTTCATCTTTATTTTGACTTCGTTCAGCTATTTTTTCTAATGGTTGTTTCTTTTTATAATTTTCTAAAATACGCGTCTTTCTTTCTTCTGTCATACGCTCTACAGGTCTCAACTCTGTTTTTTTAGGAATCGGATCATCAATTAATTTTTCTAACATATTTTTTTCTTGAACATCTGCTTGTGCTGGCTTTGAACTTTTTGATTTTTGTTCTTCATCAATCTGTCGTACTCTTTCTAATTCAACCACTTCTTTTTGAACATTGTTCAAATCAGCTTTTACTGCTTGAAATTTTTCATCTAGCACAGGAATATCTTTAATCAACCGACTCTTTTCAATACCAAGATCAACTCTATCCATCGGATTAAGCTTGGGATCTTTCATTTTATTAATAATCTCTTCTAAGCGAGCTGCCGATTTTAATTTTTGTTCTTGCAGATCATCATGTATTTTTTGTTTTTCATTGAGTCTTTTTTCCATTGCTTCCTCATCAACAACAGGTTTTATTTCTTGTTTTACTTCTATCTGCTTTTGCATTGAAGAAGGCTTTGCAGGAATTACTGGCGCTGGCCCTTTTGCTTGAATTATTGGCTTTTCTGGAATTTTTGGTTTAAAAGCTGCTTCTTCTAATTTTCTGTTTTCTTTTAATTGTAGAATTTTATCATCAAGAGATTTTTTTTGATCAGCTGTTTTGCCTATTACTCGCTTTTCTTCTTCAAGCTTTGCAACTTGTTTATCAATAGTTTTAATTTTTTTATCTGCTTTTTGTAATAGACTCTTTTCTTTTTCAAGATTTACCTGATTACTATCAATATTTTTCAGATTTTTTACTAAAACGTCAGCTGTTGTTTTTTCATTATCTATACTTGTTTTTACTTTTTCTAATGCTTCTTGAGTTTTAGTCAAATTTTCCTTTGCATATGCACCAAGTGGTTCTTTATAACGATAACGCAGTTCTAGCTCTCTGGCTGCTTCTTTCTCTATATCAGTACGATTATCAAATCTATCTACAATATTTTTTCTCTTTTTAAATTCTTTTTCCAATTCTTTTTTACTGTTTTCTAATTCCACTATTTTTTGAGTATTGTCTAACAATGCATTTTCTGCTGTCAATCTTTTTTTTGCTTCATCAGCGAGCTCTTGCATCGCATCATGCATTGCTTGTGCACGTATTTTTTCTTCTCTAAATTGTTCAATATTTGGTTTATTATTTGCATTACTCAAACGAACCTCTGCTTTTTTAAAAGCCTGTCGTGCCTTATATTCAGCAATTTTTGCTCGTTCAACTTGTGCTTTTTGTTTTGATAATGTTACATCTTTGTATTGATCAGTTGCTGATTTTACAAAAAAATCAACAACCGCTCGTTTAACCATAGTCGGCTTCATATATGCATCTTCTTTTGCTTTTGCTTTTTCTTGAGCGGCACGTTCATCAAGGCCAGTAAGAATTTTATTCCCTACTTCAGAATATTTATCACGATACACATTTTCTACAACTTGAGCAGCAGACAATACTGTCATCATTGATATCAAAAAACTACATAGAAAAAACTTTTTCATCTCTCACCTTTTTACTTACCACTAAATACACGCTTCATCATTGATGGCTTCTTTGTAGATGCAGCTTTTACCGTCGATTTTGCCGGCCTTGCCTTTGGCCCCTTATGCACAGATGTTCTTTTATTAACTACAGGATCAACTTCTTTTACCGCTGGCACCATTTTTTTTGAAGGCATAACTTTACTTTTAACTGTTTCAAAAATACTTATTTTTTTTAAAGGAGCTTTTTTCTTAACAACAGGTTTTTCTTCCAACTTAATCGGTGCTTTACTTCTGAATAATTGGGCTGTTGATTGATTAATTCTTCCTTCTATTGTTTGAGCACGATTTACTTCGTTTTTCAAGCGAACTTGATTATTATTTAAACGCCTTTGAGCAGACTTAACTTTTACTTTTGCTTCATCTTCAGGGTCATCAAAACCCATTTGTGCAGCAATTCGTTTTTCATCTTGTTTTTCCTCGGACGAAAGTTTATTCCAATCATCTAATGCGGTTTTTCTTTTTGCTAATGTTTTTTCTAAAGCTTTTTGTTCTTTTTCTAAAGCACGTCTTTTTTGAGCAGTTTGATTATATAATTTAATATCACGACTAAGACCTTTATGTTCTGCTTCAATTTGAGCTTGTTCCGCAGGCATATATCTTCCCATTTTTTTATTAATTTCATAATTTGCAATTTGACTTTTCACACTTTTATATTCAACCAATGAATCATGAGCTTTATCTAATTTTATTGTTGAATTTTTTGATTGCGTTACTTCATTCAAAGCTTTTTGTTCTCGATCATATTTTTCTTTAATTCTTTTTTGATCTTCTTTATTTGTAATATTAGAATTTTTATCACCCCAATTAACTGCGTTACGCGCTTCTTTATCAAGAATTGCTTTTGCTTCTTCTGGAGATGTTATTGATCCTTCTTTTCTCAAGGCTTCTTCTTGATCAAAAGATAATCGCGCACTTTGAGGAGCAGTAGATTCTATAATTCTTATTCCTCGAATCTCCTCTTTACCTAAAGCATCCCACTTTGCCTTCATCCGCTCATCCTGAGCTTTCGCTTCATCCAAAGCCTTACGCTCATCATCAGTATAATCCATTTTCTTAAAATCTTTCTCCATTTGATCAAGATCCATTAAAAGTTTATCTACCTCTGGATCAATAGGAGGCTCAGGAGCAGCACGCGTTGGAGGGGCAGGTCGTTTAGATAGCGGCTTGTAAGCTTGCTTCGATAATTGAGGCTCTCCTTTATCAGATGAACTTGCTGCTGTAACAGGAAGACTTGGCGGAGCATACGAAGGATAAACCGTTTTACGCTTTGAAGAAACATCATCAACAGCAGAAAAGATTTTACCATGGAATGCCATGATATTCACCAATAAAATTAGTAATTTTTTCATAGTAAAATCCTTCTACTTTTTTATTTATAATTAATGTCCATATTTACTTATATTTACGAACTGGTTTTGAATCATTAACAGCTTTTCTTGATGCTTTCAACTGATTCTGATCATCTGCTACTGAATTACGACGAGCTGATACTGGAGCTACTGCATCAGCTTTTACTTTTTGTTTTTTTAAGGTTTCTTCCAATTCACTTGATCCTAAGCCAGCACCAGCTATCTTACTTCGTGTTGATTTTTCTGCTTTATTTTTAGCTATCTGTGCTCGTATTTTTGCAAGTGGATCTTTTGCTTCAACACCAGTTGTTGCTTGAGTTGGTGCTTTTCTTTCATATGCTTTTTTTACAGCACTTGGTTCTATATTCTGACCATCAGCTGGTTTAAATGATTTTAATTCTTTACCAATTGCTTTGGCATTCTCTTTAAGAAGATCTGGTTTATCTGATTTAACAACTTCTGCCGTTCCACCACGAGGAAGATTACTTTCTGGAAGATCAGTTACTGAAACAGGTCTAACACTTACTGGTCGTTTTGGAGTAAGATCATCTGTTATTCCAATTTTCCCCGATTGTACTCTGTTTAATGTTTTATCGTCAGCAGTGACTTTTGCTTGTTCATCAAGATTTCCAACCGACTCTTTCTTTTTCATATCCATAAACTTTTTAGCTAACAATGCAGCAATTCCTGCCGCAACACCAGCACCTAACAATGCTCCAATTAATGCTTCTTCATCAAAGTCATCTTCATCTTCAAAATTTTGTAAAATAAGAGCAACATCAGGATTTTGTTCTGCTTCATCCATAGCGGCTTGTTCTTCAAGACTAATAACCGGCGCTGGGCCACTCATTGAACCATCGTCATCAACACCCAAAACTCCCTCAGGGGCAACTTCTGGCTCTTCTTTTTCTGGTGCGACCTCTTCATCATCACTGGTGTCAGGAGCAACCTCTTCATTATCAGTATCATCTTCACTCGATGCAACTTCTGTATCTGAAGTATCTTCTGTCGGTGTTTCATCTTCAGAACTTTCTGGCTCTTGCGCCTCAGGTTCTTCAGGCTCCTGCTCGCTCTGATCGCCTTGATCATCCTCATCGCCGCCCATCACATCGGTATCATCAAACATCGTTTTCTTTTTAAAAAGATAATCACGAAGTGATGCATAGCACCCTTCTTCAGGAGCAATCGATGCCAATTCATCAGAATCGGTTGCGGCATTAAGCATCATGCTACTCATCATTAACAGCATCAAAACTGAATACATTTTTTTAATCATCGTTTCTCCTTTGTATTATTGATTTATTTTTTTTTATAATTTTTTATTTAAAATGGTCTTTTAACTTTAGGTAAACTAGGTAACTTAGATTTTACTGCAGTTTTCAGTGACTTATCTTTTGCAAGTTGTTTTGCCTCAGCTTTTTGCTTAGCTTTCTCTTTATACTGACTCATTTTATCTTGAGAAGTTCCTGATTTTTTCTTTTCTAAATTTTTCTCTAACTTCGCTTTATTTTTTTCAACATCTTTATCAATCAATGCTTTTTTTTCTTTGAATGTTTTCATTCTATCCAATGACTCTGTCTCTTTTTTTCTTTTATCCATTAATTGTTTATCTAAATCTTTTTTTTCATCGTCAGTAGCATTACGACTTTTTTCATCTAATGCTGTTCGTTCAGCGCTTAATTGTTTTAATTTTTCTTCTTCTTTAAGTATTTTATTTTTCTGTAATTTTTGCTTCACCAACCCACTCTTATAATCAGTTCGACCACCCTTGCCTTCAACAATATCTTTTGCTTTGTCGCCATATTTATCAAGATCACCTTTTGCCAATGCAATCCCCAACGCACCAACACCGACCGCAGCTGCCGCAGCACCTGCTGCTAACATAGTCGTCATATCACCAGCATCTTCTGCTTCTTCACTATTTTTATCTGAACCGGCTACAACTTGATTTTCTGAAAACTCTTTTAAACTGTCACCATAATAAGCAGAGGACGCTGGTGCAACATCTGATTTTAATGCAGCTTCATTCTTAAACATGTCACTTTTGCCTTGATAATCAATTTCTGAACCTTCTTTTTTATAACCATCCTTGGGAGCTTCTTTTAACACATCTGCATCTGATGATGAGACTGACTTTTCAGGTTCATTTGGTTGGTCTAAATTATCATTTCTAAAATCAAGATCTTGATTAATTCCAGAATCTTCATTTGCTGACGCTGTGGACTGGTCACCCAGTGTAAAAACAGTTACACTTTTTGGTTTTTCTGGCACGACATCGATACTTTTTTCAAATCCTTTGTCAGGATCAAATGAAGTATCAATAATCATTGCGCCCTGCAAAAAATTGGCACTCAGCAAAATAGTGAACAATAAACTATATTTTTTGCTCATCATGATTACTTCTCCTTTGTATCTTTTTTTTAATTTTTTTATCGTCCATAAACCCGTGCGCCACGCGCAACAATACGTCTAGTTCGTTCTTTTCGTTCTAATTCTTTTTCATGTTCTTTTATATTTTGCTCATTCAATTTAGTTAATCTATAGTCATACTTTTTAATTTTTTTTACTGCAGCTTCTTTTTTTTCTTTTTTGAGCTTATCTGATTTTGTTAAAGAATCTTTATCTGCATAATTTTTTAACGATCCATATAATTGTCGATGCTCTACATCATAGACTTTTTTTGCTGCATCAATCTGCAAACTTGTTAAATCCCTCTTTGCTTCAGGAGTTAATTTATTTACATACTTGTCACGATTAAGTTGCTCTTGTATCGCCTTCTGTTCCCGCAAATACTGATCACTTTCTAACACCGCATCAAGCCGTCTTCGCCATTTTTCTTCATTAACAACATCACCTGCATCACGATACTGCTTAATTTTTTCTTCAGCATCTTTCGTACGCGTGTAGACTAATTTTTCTTGATACTGTATATTTTTATCTAACAATTTTTTTTTATCAGCTTCAGATAACTTGTCACCTTTAACAATATCACGAATATCTTTACCTGCCTGAACAATTGTTTTTACTTTCGGTGCTGCTATTGCTGCTGCAGTTAAAAGCCCTACAACACCAGCAGCAGAACCAGCTCCGATTGCCGCATCATCTAAAACAGTAGAACTACTTTCATCGAAACTCTGATCATCAACTTCTGCAAGATCAATCGTTGGTGGAATATCAGTCACTGGCACTTCTTCAATCACCTGAGGCACAACTTTTTCTTCTTGGTTAACAGGAATCTGTTTAACGGGAGTAGCCGCTTCTTCAACAACATCAAATACTTCATCTTCAATTTGAACATTCTCTTGAAACAGAGCGTCTTCATTACTCATCGTTGATACAGCAGAAAAAAGATTTCCAAAGCAAAAAAAAGCAATTAGCAAAAACAACGTATGCTGCTTTTGATTCATCATGTTCTGTTTTTTTTGACTGAACATCAGAAAATCCCCTTTTTACCCTTTTTATCATTTTAATGAGAACTCTTTTATTTAATAATAGAAAAAATTTAAAAATGGCGTCAATACATTAAGCATAGTGACAAAATAAGCAATGTATTGCCCACTTGAAATAATATCTCCCCCAAAAAAGATGGTTTTAAAATGAATTCTTTCAGTTTTTATCTAAAAAAGATTGATAAAGTTGTATATATCGCTGTTCAATGATCGGCATATCAAAAGAGTTCAAGACTGTTTCTCGAGCTGCTGCCCCTAATTCTTGCCTCAACGGATCATCGTTAACAAGCGACAAAAGCGCTGATGCTATCTGTTTTGGATCTGCATGAGGCAGAATAATGCCACTTTGATTATGATTGATCATTTCGCGAGCATTGGTTGATTCTGTTGCTACAACAACTTTTCCTGCTGCCATCGCCTCAAGAATCACCATTGAAAACGCCTCAGTACTCGAACAGCTGACCAGAATGTCGATCAGATCATACCAATCAAAAATATTCTCTTGCATACCTACTAATGAGACGTGATCTTCAATTTTAAGGTCATGAGCAAGATTGATCAAATTCTGCTTTTCTGGGCCATCACCGAGCAGCACCGCGTGAACTTTCTTTTGAGTCATGGGCACCAACAAGGCAAATGCTTTTAAAAAAATATCATACTGTTTTAGTAAAACCATCCGACCTGAGACGCCGATAATCAACGACCCATCTTTTTTTTTGTAATACAAAGAGGTTTTTTGTGCATCTCCTCCTTCAATACTTTTAAAATCAACCGCATTATGAATAACTAACGTTGAAGCAGATGCAAATTTTTTTTGCACAGAAGGCAGAAGAACCGACGTCACTGCCACAAATGTGGCATGCTTCTGAGGAACCAACGCATCAATTAGATTTCTAAAAAAGCCATGATGCTTTAAGTCGCTGTGCATCTGACAAATTACCGGCATTTTCAAAAGAGAGCCAACCAAGCGAGCCATAATTTGAGCCGACCAGAGCGATGCATTGATACAAAGCGGATTTTCTTTTTTAACCAGAGAAAAAAAACGATAAAAAGCGATTGGATCGTAGACATGAAAAAAACCAGTTATTTTTGTAACGATAAAACCACATGATCGCAACTTTTCAACATACAGCCCATCATAAAAATAATAAATGAGATGTTGATCTGTTTCGGCCTGCTCATGATAATAAAGCATACGATGATAAAAAACGGTCTCAGCTCCACCCATGCCTAAATTACTAATCAAATGGACAATTTTCATTAAGCTCCTTTTTAAATGGAAAAGGGCCACGTCGTTAAGCGCAGCCCTTATTTTTTATTACTCTTTTTTTTTATTCCTCGGATACATCTGCATCATTATCAAAATCGATATCAGAAAATTGATCATCAGCCAACTCCTCATCGGTCAACGCATCAAAATCGAGGCTCTTATCAAAGAATGATTGTAATTTTTTTGATCGTGATGGATGTCGCAACTTACGTAATGCTTTCACTTCAATTTGACGAATTCGTTCACGCGTCACAGAAAAATCTTTTCCCACTTCTTCCAAAGTGTGCTCTGATGCAACGTCAATACCAAAACGCATTTTCAAGACTTTTTCTTCACGAGGTGTTAACGTTTTAAGTACTTTTCTCACACGTTCTTTGATGTCATCATTGATCACCGCATCCATCGGGGTGTATTCATTTTCATCTTCAAGAAAATCTTTAAGATACGTGTCTTCACCATCACCGACTGGAGTTTCAAGTGAAACCGGCTCTTTGGAAATTTTAATAATATTTTTTATCTTTTTTTCATCTAAATTCAGTTCTTTAGCAAGCTCTGCAAAATTCGGCTCTTTGCCCGTTTCTTGCATGTATGCACGCGTAATTTTATTAATTTTATTAAGCGTCTCAACCATGTGGACAGGCACACGAATCGTTCTTGATTGATCAGCAATCGCACGCGTAATCGCTTGACGAATCCACCAAGTGGCATACGTCGAAAATTTAAATCCACGTTCAAATTCAAATTTTTCAACCGCTTTAAGGAGCCCAATATTTCCCTCTTGAATCAAATCAAGAAAATGAAGCCCACGATTGATATATTTTTTAGCAATGTTTACCACAAGACGTAAGTTTGCTCGAGCCAGATCATCTTTTGCTAATTTATCTTTACGTTGTGCAACCAGAAATTGTTTGTATAATTTCATCACACGATCGCGTGAGAGCCCTGCTTCTTGTTCGATTTTTTTAATAACTTTTTGCGCTGCTCGAACCATACGGTCGATCTGTTCACCATTTTCAAGATCATGTGCGGTTGGATTTTTGAGCGATTTATAAAATTTTAATTTCTCTGTTCCAATCCGCATCTCTTCTTCGCGCTCTTGAATCTTACTTGCAAATTTTTCGACCTTACGACCAAAACGACGAATCATCTTATTCGATATTTTAATCTCTTTAATCACTTCAACAACTTGCTTTTTATTCTTTTCTACTGCTGCAAGCATCTCTTTCTTTTTTTTGTCATCATCAAGAAATGCTCGATACGATTTATAAATCTTCTCTTCACCATCAACAAGATCCTTGAGATTAAGCAAAACTATCAAAAATTTTTTTCGTTCACTTTCAAACTTTGGTGAATTATCTTCATCAAAATCAGAAAATTGAATCAACTCTTTAAGATACAATGCATCGCGCTCAAGCCGCTCAACCGTGCTTAATAATTCTTTTGCTACAAAAGGAAATTGTGAAATAGCATCAATCGAATCTCGTTTACTTTCAGCTATTTTGTCAGCAATAATTTTATCGGTCGTTTTATTGAGAAGTGGTATTTTACCGATCTCTTTTAAATATAATTTTACCGGATCATTCAATTGACTTGGTTCACCAAATGACTGAAGTCGATCAATAGCAACCGTTTCTTCTTCTTCATCAGCGCTTGCATCTTCATTATCCTCTTCATCCGCATCAATGGCAGCATCTAAATTAGTCTGCATAGCGCCAAAAGTCGGCTTATCTTCGGTATCAAAATCACCAAGTCCATCATTGATCGCGTCAAATTCATCCTGCGTAATAACATCAACATTTTCTTTATCTAACAAACGTAAGATTTCATTAATTTCATCATCAGCGATATGATGCTTACAATTAAATTTGGCAAGTTCTTCATACGTGATTACCCCATCATTGCGTGCTGCTTCAAGAAATTGTTGCAATTCACGATCAACATCTTTTAATCGATTTTTTGGTTCATCTTCATCAAGAACTATATCATTTTTCTGCTTATTATGTGCAGCACGACTTTTAATTAATAATTGTATCTTTTCTTTTTGTTCAATTGCGCCCCGTTTTTTTGCCATCGTGATGACAGCTTTTTTGAGCTCACCAGATCTAATAACTTTTTTTTCTTCTAATTTTACCAATGCAGCAGCAGTTTTTTTATCACGCTGAATTTGCTTTTCTTGCTTAACGCCGGCATCAAACAACATTTTCTGTTTTTTTTCTTCTGTTTTTTTATCTGCTTCTTTTTTCAATGCCAATTTTTTTGGGCTCTTGATTAAAGAATTTTTAATCGTCTTTTGCGGTGGTCGATTGATTTTTTTTTCAAGTTCGACTTCTTTTTTTTCAATAACTTTTTTCGGTATTTTTACTGGTTTTATCTCTTTTGTTTTGTTCATCATTGCATCTACTGGTTTGCTTATGGGGGATACTATTTTTTTAACGATTATTTTTGTAGCTCCCTTAACATCCTCTTTTTTTATCTTTTTTATAGACGCCTTTTCAATCACTTTTTTTATTGGCTTTACCGCTGTTGAAACTACTTTTTTAACTGTTTTAGCTGGCGCTATAACAACTTTTTTGGTTACTTTTTTTGCTACTAATTGAGGCGCAGCTTTTTTGACACCTTTTTTGACGACACCCTTTTTCGATGCAGACTTGCTTGATGCAACTTTTTTTACTGTTTTTGTACTCTTTACCACTGCTGTTTTTTTTTGAACCTTCTGAAGAGATTTCTTTGCTGATACTTTTGATTTGGTACTTTTTTTCATCAAGAACCCCTTAATTTTGTATTTTTTGTTTTAAAACTAAAAAATCATTGACCAATAAATGCACTTTTTCTTGATCACCTTCGTTGCGTGCATGGACAATCGCCTCTTTCAAACGATGGATTTCTTGCTTCCACCATCTTTTTTTATACTCCGCTATTAATTGATCAAGCATTTCATATGATACGGTTTCATGCTCTTGCATCACCAATGATAAAATTAATTGTTGATCGTTTTGCGGTAAAGAATCAAGAAACCTTTGCAAGTTCTCAAGCGGTGATTGAAACCAAGCAGTCACCAATGATTTACTATAATCACTCCAATATTCTTGCATGCCCATGTACGCCTGTAAATACTGACTCTCTTGGCGCTTAGCTACAAAAAAGAATCCAGTAATTTTATCTTCAAGCGACTGTAAACTAAGGCCTTCATCAGAAATTTTCTGTTGAGGCTTCTCAACAACCAATGATTTCTCCTTTTTATTTTCCTGATATTTACTCATATTTTGAAGCATTGCAAGGGGAATTTGAAGACTACTACTCACTTGTTGTAGCAACAAATGTTTTTTAACACCAGTCGTTGAATGATTAATCATCTCAATCATTTTATTACATAATAATAATTTTTCTGACATCGGCTTTGAAAAAAAATCTTTACTACTTTTTTTGATCAAGAATGTAAAAATATCTTCTTGCTGTTCAATCCAAGGAGCAATGGAAATGTTTTGTTCCAACAATGATGCAGGATCATCTTGAGCAGGCAACGGCACCACGGTCAATGTAAGTGCCAGATCCCAACAAAGTTCTGCAATTTTTTCAATCCCATTCTGCCCTGCTTTGTCACCATCATAAACAAGAACTATCGTATGCACAAAGCGACGCAATAAATGTAAATGTTCCAGCGTGCATGCGGTGCCAAGCGTAGCAACGGTATTTTCATATCCCATTTGCACCATAGCAACGACATCTAGATTTCCTTCAACTAGAAACATTGTTCCTGTCTGCTGCGCTGCGCGTCGTGCTTGATCAAAACCAAATAAAGTCTGTCTTTTCAAAAACAGCTCTGATTCTTTGCTATTATAATAACGCGCTCGATCATCGTTGGGCAAAAAAACACGCCCACCAAAACCAACGTATCGTCCAATCTGATCTTTAATGGGAAACAGAATTCGATCTTCAAAAGCTGAATAATAATTACTTTTTCCCTCCATCATCAAACCTGCTGCAACAAGATCATCAAGTAAAATATTTTGACTCCGCATTGTTTTAACAAAATGCTGCATCGCCGTTGTTCCGCCCGGTAATAATCCGAGCTCAAAATACTTCATCATCGCTTTGCTGATGCCACGATTTAAAAGATATTGTTGCGCATGCTCAGATTGCATAAATTGCTGATGTGCGAGACGAGCCGCTACTTTAATGACGCCACTCAATGATTCTCGACTACTCATTTCACCCTGATTGGTTAACTCTTTTTGCAATCCCTCAGGCAGACTCAAACTATAGCGATCAATCAAATGACGAACCGCTTGCCCCTGCGTCAATCGTTCAAGTCGTGCAATAAATGATATCACATCACCGCCGGCTTGACAGCCAAAACAGTAATAAATATTTTTATCAGGACTCACGGTAAATGATGCATCTTTTTCGCTGTGCAAAGGACATGGCCCTTTATAATAACCGCCCATTCGCTTTAGTGAAACATAGCTGCTCACCAGATCTAAAATCGAAACAGAACTTTTTACAAAATCAAATATAGTCATAATTCTTTTTTTCTACTACTTCAGGCATATAAAAACTACGGATCAACACAACAAAACCAATAACTACCACTCCTATTGAAATAGCCTGATAATAAGTAATCTGATATTGAAAAATATTCCATGCATGCTCAAGTTCATACGGAGTACGCGAACGCCAAAAATCAACAAAAAATCGCGCACATCCTTCACCAATGAAATACAAACCGAATAAAAACCCAGTTCCTGCAGATCTTCTTCGTGAAATGATATATAAAAAAATAAACAGAATAAATGATGCCAAAGCTGAATATAATTGCGTTGGATACAAAGCAATATTTTGCGGTGCTAACGATTCAGGATGTGTGTAACTAACCGTCCACCACGAAGCAACTTCACTCTGCATGCCATAACAACAACCGGCACCAAAACAACCTAATCGTGCAATTGATTGCAAAAGAGGAATATACATGATGATCAAATCAAAAAAAAGTAAAAATGGAATCTCTTCTTTTTTTAAATAAAGACCGACAATTACTGGAACTGCAATAACCGCACCCAAGAGCGAAAATCCTGGTTCCCAGAAAAGAAAAAAGTCGATAACTGATGCTTGTGATCCGATCGCTTCAGTAATAAAATAAAGAAAACGACCACCAAGAATTCCAGCCAAAATCCCACAAACTAACGCGCCATGAAAAACATCATCAGGAATATATCGCCGCCGTTTTGCATCATAAAAACTAAGTAGTATAAACGTACAAAGCCCTAAAGAAATCATTAATCCATAAATTCGAATTGCAAAAGGTCCATACAAATGAAGTACCGTTGGATCAAGAAACATGAAAGTCTCCTTACAAAATAACTAATAAAAATCTACCGAAAACAATTTAAGTTTATCAGAAAAAAAGAAATTAGCAGCTTTTTATTATAATCAAATTAAAGGAAGACTTAATAAGATAAATGAATTTATAGAAAAATATTTAATATTTAAAAAAAGAAAAAGAAAATTTGGTTGCGGGGGCTGGATTCGAACCAGCGACCTTTGGGTTATGAGCCCAACGAGCTACCAGGCTGCTCTACCCCGCGATCACTTTTTAACTCAAGCAGTTCATGATTTCATAGTACGCTCTTTTAAGATGATGTCAATTAAAAATAAAAAATATTTTATCTTCACCTCATTCCATCTATAAAAATAGATATTTTAGGCGCAACTGATTCCTTGACAAATGAACGGTTTTCTTATTTGATTAGACAATGTTTTATCCGTTTTTTTTACTTTTTTTGAAGGAGTAGAGATTCTATGAAAAGTAATTTTTTTAACTATTGTCGCCTCGCATTTTTATGCACGGTAATCATTCAAAGCAGCACTCTTTTTGCTGTTACAGTAGAATCAATCAATGATCGAGCAATTACCAAAGCACAAAAAGATTATGCCGATCAAACTGATACCGATTTAATTAAATCAAATCGTCTTCCGGGCGACACCAAGTCATTCGTCATCTATCGAGGTGATGGAAAATTAAGTATTGGTGCACGCGCAGCGGAAGAATACTATTTTTACAAAAATGCAGCAATGCTCAATGATGCGCTCCCTGATGAATATGGATTCTTTAAAACGACCGCTGATATTTTCTTACAAACACACTGGGGAAAACAGAAATATAGCCATAAAGCGATTGAAGCATATTTTTGTTTGCGCCATAAAAGTGAATGGGGACTTTTTGGCAAAACAACAGGAACTAGCAAAGAATCAGTCAAAGTTAATCAAACCGTTTTGGGCACTCATGGCCACACAGCAACTAAACCCTTAATCTGGCTTAAAGATGCCTGGATCAAAGTGAGCTTGAATGCTATGCTCAACCAAAAATGGGAAAATAAACATTTTCTTAAACTTGGATTTTTTCCTTTTCAACTCGGACGCGGAATCGCTTTCGGTCAAGGCTACGGCACCTCAAAAGACTTTTTGGGCATCTACAATCGTATCAACGATTTTTGTGCACCAGGAATTTTATTAAGCGGTTCATTACTCAAAGATGTTCTTGAGTATGATTTATACTACGCAAAATATGATGAAAAAGGACAATCCCAAGGACAAACTTTTGCATCCACGCGTGAAAATCATGTTGGCAAACGAACAACTCCATTTCGTGGCGTTGGCAAAGATGATGAAGCATGGGCAATGCAACTGCGTTGGACACCACTCAATAACAAAAAATATGGAACCATTGATATCAATCCCTACATTTTTGTAAACGAAGCGTCTGATCGTGCGGTTGAATTTGAAAGTGATAGCAAGAGCCGTCTTGGTTCAGGTGGTGTAAATGTTGAATATATTCATTCACGCTTTGCAATTGGCGGTGAATGTGCATTCAACTTTGGTTTCGAACAATTGTATAATATTGATCGTAATGTTATTAAGATGAATAATTATAACAATCGTGGCACTGACTCATCCGCACAACAAAATCAAGAATTTAATGCTTTATTCAATGGTGGCATATTAGAAAATTATTCTCACGTTGAATTTTCACCAGACAATGGAGCAACATGGTATCCTACACCTGCAACCGCTGCACATAAAACAGTACTGATTCAAAATGAATCTTCATCAAATGAAGCACTTTTTACTGAAAAAGCAACGCCTGCAATTTTTACTAATCAAGCAAAATGGCGTAATACCAAAGATCGCTTCCGTCCGGCATACCGCAACGAATATCGTGGCTGGATGGTTGTTGGTGATGCATCATACATCATTCCTCAAATTAACATGAGACTTTCAGCTGG
>JACCDH010456445.1_pt1 | contig 42634 bp, 33 predicted proteins | sample 7442481 | NCBI WGS metagenome assembly JACCDH01 (sample SAMN15323433, study PRJNA562643) | freshwater metagenome | isolation source: river surface water | place: USA:Blue River Watershed | collected 2017-08-15 | reverse complement strand
CACTCATCAAACCCATATTATTGGTATTCACCTGATGCTGCTCTTGATAAACAACTGCCCCGTTCAAAGCGTCAGTATTTCGAATACTGAACTTCATCTCAATGTTGGTGTTGATCATCGGTGTGCCATCTGCATTTCTTACTACCGCTTGGTAGGGAATGCCTGGCATCAACGTCTGCCCCATTGAATCAGCTACAAAAACAAGTAAAACAATCAGTTGTATAGTCCGCATGGTGTAAAGCTATTTTCATATCTCTTAACTATCAGGCCCACGTAAGCCCATGTCAAATTTATTCATTTACCATAATATTCCCTCCCTAAATTAGCCACATGTCGCGCAGAGCTATACAAATTGGAGAGGAAGACATCACAGCCCTCATTGTTCAAGTTCAACTCAATTTTGGCGGTCCGATAAAAACCAAAAAAAATATACTGGATCTCATCGACCAAATCATCAAGCAAAACCAAAAAGACATCATCAGCCTCAACACCCTACGCCGATTCTTCAAACTCATACCATCCAACCACACGCCTACGATAGAAACCTTAAACATCCTTTCCCGTTATTGCGGCTACTCCTCTTGGGACGAATTCACCTTCGTATCCAATCAAAATTCAGAGAATTTCCTTGGACATTCCATGATTCAAATTCGTAGGGACCAATGGTCCAGAGACCAAGCTGAAAAATTAATCGTAGACTACGCAAAAAGTGAGAAATTGTATTTCTGGTTGGCCTCTGTTTTCTCTAACCTATCTGAAAAAGACAAAGTATTCATCATCAACCTTTCACTTGATCCAGTCACCTCTCCTCAACATGAAAACACTGCATTGGGTTACGCCCAGTACTTTTGGGTTCAAACCATCGGTTGTTATTTAATGCAATTGGAGGAAGAAAAACTCTTGTCAGTCCTGAACAAAATTCAGCATTTAAAAATCGTGGTAGAATTGTGTGTTAACTACAACGCCTCTGATAAAAACTATGACCTCTTGCTGCATCACACCCAATCTTTGTTTGCTTCGAATCAAGATTTGACTTTCTTTCGGTCCATCCAATGGTTTCGATTTTTTCTTAAAAATAAAAAATGGAGCCCCCCTATTTTGTCCTCCATTCATTCAACGAATATTATACCTGATCAATTGGACATCAAACCTTTCTCTCGCATGCGCGCTCTGCACATATTGTCTCATCACCCAACCTTTTGTGCTTATTCTACAATTCAACAAGACATTCAATTTTTTAGAAAGAATAAATCGTATCGAGAATCCATCGTGTTCTACATCATCGAAATATGTCGGGCACTTTGCTATGTGAAAAAAGATGCAGAAGCGATTCAAATTCTAGAGGATTACAACCGCCTCTATCAAGGGAACATTGGATTCTGGGCCAGCATTCACCGCAACAGCCTACAATTGTACGCCAGCTGGGCCTTTGCTTTAAACAATCAAAAAGAAAAAGCCAAAGAATACTATCACCAATTCAACCCTTCACTGGTGGAGAATTTCCAAGAGGAGTGTATTCGCAAGGATCATATGACCTTAAAAAAGCTACTGAACACTTAGAGTACTACTTATTCTCTGTCACCCTGACCTTACCCACCAGCTGACCTTTTATTTCCATGACTTTAAAGAGATACTCTCCGATTACCATCTCCTGTCCCTTCACCGGGAAGTTCTCTAAGCAATGCAATATCATTCCATTGATGGTATCATATTTCTCCTCGTCCTCTTCCAGTTTCAATCCATACTGATCATTGATGTATTTGATCTCATCCCGCCCCGTGAAAATATAACTGCCATCCGCTTGTGGATTGGTCACTAACTCTACAATGTCGTGCTCGTCCTCAATCTCTCCCACAATCTCCTCGATGATGTCTTCCAGTGTGGCCATCCCAGCTGTCCCTCCAAACTCATCCACGACAATAAACACCTGCTTTTTTTCCCTGATATTCATACTCAACATCTCTTGCGCTGGCATGGCTTCAGGGATGATGGCTACGGGTCGAATCAAATTCTGAATCCGCGTGGGCTGACTCAACAAATCAAAAGAATGAACGTAACCAATGATGTTATCAATGTTGTTTTTAAAGACCAATATTTTGGACAATTGCGACTCAACAAACTTGCTCTTTAAATCCGCAACACTAATGGTCAATGGCACTGCAATGATTTCATTGCGGGGAATCATGCAATCCCTGGCTTTTACCTTGGAAAAATCCAAGGCATTCTGAAAAATCTCTATCTCATGATCCATCGTGGTTGTAGGATCCTGCTGACCAGTGACCTTCTCCAAATAATCATCCAAGTCGACACGTCCAAAAACCCGTTTTTCATTTTCCGCATTGGCTTTCTTACCCAAAATCAAATGAGCCAGCATCATCACCAACATGGCAAAAGGCCAAAGAATGATGCACCACAACAACATGGGTACGGCCAAAATATTCAGCCATCTGTTGGGGGAATGCGTCACCATAATCTTGGGCAAAAACTCGCCAAAGACCAAAATGATGATGGTGGATAATATGGTCTGTACCAAAAGTAATCCTCCTTCACCAAGGAATAGGGCCACCTCGTGCAGATGATTCTCAATACCAGAAACAATTTCGTCGCCCAACTTCATTCCAAAAACCACCAAGCCAATGTTGTTCCCCACCAACATGGCCGATAAAAACAATTGTGGACGATTGATGAAATATGAAACGATGTTGGCAGACCACAAGCCTTGCTTCTTATCCAATTCAACCTTTAAGTGGTTGGCCGATAAAAAAGCCATCTCCATGCCACTAGAGAATGCGCACACCAATGTGCTCACAATAACCCACAATAACCAATTGTCCGAAGCAGCCTCCATTTACTGTTGTTCTTGATTGCGCTTCATGCGCTCATACATTTTTTTTCGAAAATAATACCAAACAAATGCTATTATTGGAATAACCAAATTGTTGCTTTCCTTTTCAAAGCCATTGAGACCAATTCTAAATAAAGCGTAAATGGTCGTCGCGATGGCCACAGCCAACCAAAAGTGAATGAGTAAACGGGTAAACTTGTCCATTAATCGATATTGTTGTTGAGGTTCATTTGACCAGTGGGTTTCAAAATCTGATATTCTGTAAATGCCGCATTGCTAATCAATCCTTTTCCATGTAAAATACCTGTCTTGGTTTGTATGGTAACCCAATCATCGGTCTTAATCAAATCACTGTCTCGATAAAAAATAACGGATTCAGACAACATGTATTCTTGGTCGCTGTTGATCATTCTCACATTGCCATTGGCTTTGAAAACACCGGACTTCTCCCAAAATTCGCCTGTTTTGGCTGTCAATACCGCATCACCCTCGACGTTGTCATAAAAGGTCATTTTGAAACCCGTTCTGGCCACAATGATACTGGTATCTTGAACAAACCTTTCCAGAAGTGGAGATTCCAATCTTGAAGAACGCGCTCCTCGCTCTGAGAAAACATAATCGGCATCAATGATGGACTGTACCGGATAATTAAAATCATCGGTCACCGCTTTAATTTCTGCAATTTCATTTTGACATGAAATACAAAGCACAAAAAGAAATACTATGAAAATTCTATTTGGACTCATCAATCATATTTTCGCACCAAGAACCATTTCTCAAATGGCTGCATTTGAAATCCAACTGCAATGACATTTTGATTGACCGTCAACAAATCTCCTGCCTTTTTGGTGATGCTCTGAAAGGAGAAATGCAACGATGAACTAGATTTTGAAGCGCGCAATGGGATGGTCAAACCCGCTGACCAAGCTTTGAGCTCAACTGGCTGACCTTCCAATTGAATGTATTCTGTTCCCCAGGTGTAACCCGCCCGATAACGAATACTGGACCAGAAATTATTGGAGCGATCAATGGAAAAAGGTTGGGCCTCGATGAAACCTGCATAACGGTTGCTTTTCCTGAAATTGTCAACGGTATTGAGTGAGAAGCTCGTGGATACATCAGTCCAATCTTGTGCGCTGTATTGTGCGCCTAAGCTATACTTTCCTCCGGCCTTATTTAACCAAGTCAACATCGTTGCTAACTTCAAGTGATCGGGCGTTTTCAATTTTCCTTTTCCACTAACCAAGACGTATCCGGTATCCAGTGTGATGTCCTCTCCTGCATAAGGAACAGTGCTCACCCCATAAATTCGCTCATTGGCTTTTAAGTCAAAAGATGGCGAATAGATGGCGCTTGTGGTCAACATCAAAAGATGTTGTTTTCCCGATTTCTTGAAATTTCCCAAAAGGGGTGTTTGATGAATGACAGAGAAATCATACCGCATGGTTTTCACTTCCAACCACTGATCAAAACGTGTATCAAACATTTGGGTGGAATTGAAATCCATTTTGCGGTGAAAACTCATCGCTCCAAACATAAAATATCCATTTACACCGAAAGACAATTGCTGTCCCATGTAGTGGGCACTGTCGGCGCCCCATGCAAAACTTCGCGCACCTCCAAAAACCAATTGATGAATACCTCCCTCCCCACTGTACAACATATCTCCTCCCACCGAATCATTGATAGCAAAACTTTGACCCATATTGTAACCAACGCGGCTATAATTGTTGAGACCAACGGCAAATCCAAATGGAGAGCCCTGTCGCTTAAACGCAAATGAGACCTCGCCCACTTGGCCACCTCTATACGGTGATGCAGAAAAGTTTCCCTTGTATTTGGTTTCATGCATCATCATACTGGATTGAAACGTTGTCTCTTTTAACCAAGCATAGGAAGCAGGATTGTCCAATAAAACAACATTCAAATCCGTCGGCACCAAAGAAACGCCTCCTAGACCTTTGCTCAATGCATTGTCATGAACGATTTTCTCTCCAATTCCCCAACGTGAAAATGGATCATTCATCGTATACTGGCCCAATAAAGGAGCAGTATACAAAGACATCCAAATGACAAATACAAATAATCTAGCCTTCATTTAACCAATAATTTAATCCCCAAAGATGAAGATGATCCATGATCACAAACCGATCTTTGAAATGGTTCTCCAAATGTACAACATCACTCCCTGTTATAACCACCTGTTCTATTTGCTGCGTCTCACAAAATAAGTCAATCAATCCTTCTAACTCTTTCTGCCATCCCACCTTTCCGCCTACCTCTAAATTTTTCAATGTTCCATTGGCCTTGATTGAGGTATGGTGATCCAATAGCGGCAACTTAGCAGTATAGTGATGCATCGCATTCCAACGCATTTGCAATCCTGGAGCAATGGCCAGACCTGAAACAAGACGATTTCTTAACATGGTGTAGGTAACGCATGTTCCCAAATCCACCACTAAAATCGAGGAAGCATTGGGCCAATTGTACTGTGCTCCTAGTGCAGCAGCTATTCGATCCACACCCAATGATTCAGGCGGAGAATAATCCAATTGAAAAGAACCAATGGATGCAGCCGATAACCATTCTGCTTTTGGATAATCGAACCAGTTCAATTCAGTCCGAACAGAACACACGGCGATACGGTGAGGAGAAAATTTTGATTCTAAAATTTGCAATTGATCCGTTGTAGGATCCTCCCGAAACTGAAATACTTCAATCAACTGATTTCCCAAAAAAACACCCCATTTGATAGAGGAATTTCCGACATCAATGCACCAATGAAAATGATCCATTACTCTCCTTTATGCAACAAAGTCACCAAACCTCTTGCTTCAATGGGCTGTCCGCCGCCCATGGTATACCGAATATAGTATACATAAACACCCTGAGGGATGAGCTTCCCATCATCTGTAATACCTGTCCAACCCTTGGAATAATCCATACTTTCAAACAGGACATCACCCCACTTGCTGTATACATACATTTCGTAAAAATCCAAAGGAGAGTAGGAAATAACAGGCTTAAAAACATTGTTCACACCACCAATCACCAAGGCATTGGGAACAAAAAACTTGGGTTCATGAATCAACACAACCTCATTGGAAAAAACTGAAAAAGTTGTATCAAAATTCAACGACGGATTGGAAATCACTTCTAATCGATAAGCGACATAGCCATCGGATTGGTACAAACTATCGATAAAATCACTGTAGCTTTCCGCATCTATCGCGGGATTTACAATGGCCTCATACCATCCAAATTCACCTGTCTTTCGGTGTAAAATATACTGACCAATACCCTCGGACCAGGTTTCGTAGGGCTTCCATTGAAGCAAATTGACATAACTACCATCTTCTTTCAAACCTTCCAACAATACATTTCTGCCTGTATTGCTTACATGAACGGTATCGTTACATTGATTATAAACGATAACGCGAAACTTGTACCTAAAAAATTGGGGATCCAAATCATTCACCTGAAAAACCACTGGTGTCATGGCATTGGTTTTTTCTGCGATGAAACTCCAGTTTTGCAAAAAATCGTCATACCGTTGCAACTCATAACGATGTGTCGTGGGTGTTGTTGATGTTTCAAAAGTAACCGTGATCGTATTATCGGTTTCAACCGAAACACCAGAGAGGTAATTGTTGGAGGGAGGAACGGGATAATTCAAAGTTATGGTTTGCACATTGCTCACTGCAAAATGCCCATCATTGGCCGTAGCCAAAACGTAGAAACTGTGATTCAAATCCACAAATCCATTGAGGTTCACTGCCCATTGGGTGGTATTACCATTCACAATTCCCAACTGTGTAAAAGCACCATTGGCTTCTGCATGAAATAGTGTATAGCTTGCCACGCCATTTTCCCAGCCTTGGTAGGCAGTCCATTGCAATTGAATCTGATCAGTACAAGGAGTTTGGTTGACGGGTGAAAGCAAAACGGCGCAATTGCACGTGCTACCAGTTACACTGGTATTGGGTGAAGGCGGATTACCATTTGGGCAGCCGTCAAAAGCGGCCAGAAGATAACAACCGGACTGTGTTGCGCTATTAACATTGACATCCACATAAGAGGTAGTTGGCACAAAGAGCGTCTCTGCTATGGCCACTGAGCCGCCTGAGCAACGGTATAAAATGTATCCTTCTGTATCGGCAGAGGTACTCGGGTCCCAACTAATCATGGGATTGCCGTTGGAAACACTCACTGAGGTAACGACAGGGACAGCTGGTGGCGTTTGATCATTAAAAACACCTTCAGCCACATTAGAAACATTGAGACAAGTTCCCAACGGTGTAGAAACCACAAAAGACATCAAGGCATTGCAGGCTGTGACTTCGACATTATACCCACCACTTCCATCGGTTACCTGCACAGAGTTATTCCAAGAAGTATTGATATCATCCCAAATAAGGTTGTAGGTCCCACTGGCATCACCAGACCATTGCACATCGGCAAAACCCAACGGTGAGGAGGACGCGGAGACGGTTAAAAAAGTATTGCAATGAATTAATCCCGGATCGGACATTAAATTTCCAAAACCAGTGTTGTATTCTACAACAATATAATAACAGATTTCATCCAAGGAGGCATCATTGATATTATCCACATATGACGCGGTCGTAGGGTTGTTGATTTGCGCAATTTCAATGAATGAGCCACCTGATACAGAAGCAAAAACATGATAAGCAACAAACTCTCCGTTGGGGTCGTTAACCGGATCCCACAAAATACTCGCAGCGCCATTGATGTCTACTTGCGAACAATTGATGTCAGGAGGAAGCAACTGAGCATTCAAACCATTCTCAGACCATGTCATAAAAACAAACACCATTACCCAAACGATATATTTGATGCTTTGAAACATGTTAGATGCTGATTTTTTGAATGGTCGCTTTAAACTCTGACATGGTTTGATCAATAATTTCCTTGGCCGAAGCAATGTTGTCGAGTCGTGCAGAAACCTGCCCAATCTCTAATTCTCCCTCTATCATATCCCCTTCGAACATTCCTCTCTTTGCTCTTCCTCTTCCCAATAACGCTTTCAATTCATCATTTGTTGCACCACCGCTATACGCCAAGCGCACTTGATCAGCAAACGGATTATTGAGCAGCCTCACGGGTGTAATCTCTTTCAAAGTTAATTGTGTATCGCCTTCTTTGGCCGCAATTACCGCCGCTTTGAAGGCGTCATGTGCCGAGGATTCTTTACAAGCAACAAACCTTGACCCCATCTGAACACCTTGTGCACCTATTGCAAAAGCGGCCAACATCGAGCGACCATCCGCAATTCCTCCCGCCGCAATAACAGGAATTTGTACCGCATCCACAACCTGGGGAATCAAACACAGTGTTGTAGTTTCTTCACGGCCATTGTGCCCACCTGCCTCAAATCCTTCCGCAACTACGGCATCACATCCGGCCTCTTGCGCCTTGACCGCAAACTTTGAGCTGGAAACCACATGAATCAATTTGCACCCAGCCGATTTAAAAGTTTCTGCATACAATTTGGGATTTCCCGCAGAGGTAATCACCACAGGAACTTTCTCATCAAGAATGATTTGAATGTGATCAGCAACTTGAGGATAAATCAAAGGCAAATTCACAGCAAAAGGCTGGTCTGTCGCTTCCTTGCACTTTCGAATCTGAGCTCTTAAAACATCGGGATACATCGAACCAGAACCAATGGTGCCCAATCCGCCAGCATTGCTCACTGCAGCAGCCAATTCCCAACCTGAACACCAAATCATTCCACCTTGAACGATGGGATAACGGATACCGAAAAGGCTCGAAATGTCTTTCACGCTTTAAAAATACAGCAAAATCAAAGACGTTTTTAATTTTTTGAACTGAACCAAAAAAACGCTATCTTCGTTGCTCACTTTACTGAACCATGAAAAAGATAGTACTTTTTTTAATGTTGGCTCTTGCGTTGAATCAAAATGCTTCTGCGCAGTTTAAATACGATTATGGTTTCAGATTTGGTGCAGCCAATTATTTGGGAGATATCGGAGGAAAAAACCTACCCCGCAGAGATCTCATTGTTGATATGCATTTACCAAGTACACGATGGGCAGCTGGCGTTTTTGTTCGCAAAAGAAAAAACAAAAAACTGGCCTTTTCCAGTACTTTCGATTACATCCGCATTCAAGGAACCGACCAACTATCCACTTATTTTCCAAGAAGAGCCCGTAACTTGACTTTTAAAAATGATATGTTTGAATTGTCTGCTAGAGCAGAGTATACGCTTTACTACGACAGTGATTTGAGCAATCAAGGATATTTCAATCCAGATATGAAAATATATGTTTTTGGCGGGGTAGCGGGATTGTTTTCTAATCCCAAAGGACTAATGAACTACTACGCAGCCAAAGACTATAACCGCGAGACAGGCGAAAATTTAGAGGGGGAATGGATACCATTGCGCAAGTACAGAACAGAGGGGCAAGGCAAGGGCTATTCTGCAGCCACTTTTGCTGTTCCCATGGGTATCGGCATGTATTTTACCTACATGAAAAAATGGAGGGTAGGATGGGAATATTCCTGGCGCATGACCTTTACCGATTACCTAGATGATCTCTCAGGAACAATACCTGATCCAGCTGTCATCAAGCAAAACAACCCGGAAGATTTTCCTTTACTAGAGTCCTACATCTACCACAGTTATGACGAAAATTACATCGGGAAAAAAGTGGGTTACACGTTCATTCCTGCAGAAACCAATCCAGATGGAATCTTGCCTGCCAATTTCTCTACAAAAGACAGTCCACGTGGCAATCCTTTGAATAACGACAACTACATGACATTTCAGTTGTACGTCAGTAAAGTAATCCGATCCAAGTCCAATTTCTACAAATCAAAGTACAGCTGGATGCGCGGAAGAAGCGGTGGTGGTGTAAGAAGAGCCAAAATCCGATTCTAATCAAGAGTTAGAAATCCATATTGAGCGACAGGTAAAATACCCTTGGCAGCACTTGTCTGTCATCTATCCCCCATGCCCAATCTGCCCTAAGAAAGTAGCCCAATACCTTTGAGCGCAAACCAAATCCGTAACCAAAAATAACCGGTTCTTTAAAGCTACTTACTGCCACGGTTACAGGATTTTGAACAACGGTCACGGTGTTAAAACCATTCTGTTGATCATAAGGTGATTTTCCCGTCCAAGCACTTCCCGCATCAGCAAATCCAATAACCTGGAAATAGCGAAAAAAATCACTGCTGATTGGACGTTTTGAAAAATAACTAAACAATGGCAAACGAACTTCCGCATTCAAAGCCATAAAAGAATTTCCATTTCTTGCGTTGACATAAAAACCGCGCATTGGCCCGCAGAAAGAAGCAAATCGGTAATTCATGGTATCCGAAACCTCCGTAGAATTGTCCACCTTTTGAAATAGCCAATTGTCCACGCCACCCAGATAATGCACAATCTTTTGCGTCCCAAATGACGTTGCTCCAGCCCATCGAACAGCACCGATAATGTTTCGATGCAATTTGACATAATGTCTGAAATCAGCCCCAATGACCTGCAAATCTGATTTTATAGACCAATCATCTACGCGTTGCATGCGCTCATACCAAACCTTTCCGCGTGTTCCTTGCAATAAATTCATATCCAATGATCGCGTATTATCGATTACATACTCCAATAGCGCACCACCATTGTGTTCATTCACATTCGGATTCGCCAAAGACTGGGGATCAACTGACAAATCAATACTTCTATCCCAACGGTATTGTGCACTGATGCGGAAAGATTGAAACTCATCCAATGGATACTTCCATTGTTGGGTCACATAATAGGTCTCTTGACGGTAAGCGCTGAATACTCCTCCCCAACGCTGAGAACGACGTTGAAAAGTTGACTTCTTATCCCACTGATCCTTGTTGTTTTCGAAAGCGATGCCAAAATCACTGTTTCTGATATCAGCAGCAATCCTCACTGCTGCACTCAACCGATAATCTTCCATCAAATCACTCAACGACACCTTGAAAAGGCCACTCATTCCAGGAAAGATACTCGTGGGTCCAGATGCCGAACTTTGATAAAAATTGGTCACAAAGGTGTTGTCCAATTGGGTAGAAGCATAGTCCGTAGTAAAGTTCAAATCATAATTGCTTCTTTTCCAATCATTCTCTTTACCTTGCGATTGGGGATTGACAGCTTCATCCAATACCAAGGTCTGCTTTTCCAAAATAAAGTTCTTACGCTCATTGTAAAATTGATATTGTGCAACATCAATTCTTCCCAATTGTATATCCCTTGGAATAAATTTCAATGTATCCGGAGGCAAGGAAATCATTGTTTCTTTCTTTCCTGATTGTAACTTTACCTTTAGTGGATTGATTTTCAATTTTGACAAATGCGGAAAGCCATTAAAATCATGTCGAATGATCCAAGATTGCTCAGACTTGGACCATTGCTCCACTTTTGACACATAAGACAACCTCGCCAATTCATTCAATCTTGGCTCTTTCCTATAATGCACAGAAGTATCGACAAAGGCAATGACAGAATCCCACTTGACCCGATAAAACACTTGTTGCTCATCTACATACTCGACACAACCCATTTCATCGTTTCCCCATTCATAAGCAAATCGCAACGGAAGATCGGTGGTATAAATGGTCTCTATATTGGGAGTCATTTGGGTAGATTCAACCTGATTGAGATTGTATTTCCATCCTCCCTCTTGGATGGACTTGGACAAGAAGATTACTTTCTTATTGGGTAAGTATACCGGAGAGTAGTCATCCTCTTCGGTCTTTGTCAATGCTCTGGGAGTATTAGCGACGGTGGGCATCAGAAACACATCGCTTCTACCAGACAAGACACCCACAAAAACAACGTTCTTTCCGTCGCTGCTGAATCGGGGTTGAAGAATCTTGTCCACTGCAAAAATCTCTTTCTCGTTCCAATCTTTCTCGACAACATTGTATTGGGCAAACCGCATGAATCCTCTCTTCTCGTAAAAAATAGCCAACATTTCACCAGATGGGTGCCACGCAATGGAGGGATAGGTCAAATCATCTGGTCGATCTTGCTTGGGTTGTCTTTTTAAAATACAATCCAATCTTTTGGAAGTTGTATCATAAACCCAAACTCTGTACTGTCCCCATTCGTGCGTTATAAAAGCCCACTGATCTCCCTTCGCATTGACCATGAAATCACGGTAGATAAATTTTTTCTTGGCTTTTCTATCGATTTCTCCCATCAATCGTCTTCCCGCCAAAGTGTTAGATATCCCCTCGGGCTTCAACATGGGTTGGGTTTTTAACTTGTAATACTGATAAAACTCTTCAACAATTCCGTCGAGTGTTTTACCCAATACTATTTCAAATCCCGCATCCACTCCTCGCGTGAACTTAGACATCTGAACAATACTGGGAATGACCCCTGAACCATAACGGTCCTCAATGAAAGTCCAAAAAGCACCGCCTCCCAAAGCAGCAGATTTATGCTTCCAAAAATTAATCTGGTGACGCTTTCGTCGCAATTCATTGTACATGAATAAATCCAACTCTTCAGCAGCAGCGCCAGATTTCCAATGGGCTAAACCTTTGAGAAACCATTCTGGTAAAGAAGAAGACGCCGCAGCTTTCACAGCATCCTTCCATCCATTTCCCAAAATAATTTGATTGAGTGCGATGGAAGTTAGCCCCTGTTTGAGTTGCTGCGCATACAATTGATGGTCCCCTTCAAAATAAACAAAAAGCTTGTTCTGAATAATCTGATCTGTCCCCATAACCTGAAAGCGCTCATCCAAGGTGGTTCCAATGTTGCTTTGTCGCATATCCGACTGACTGAGGTAAACCAAAATATAGAAACGTTCTTCGGGTTCAAAACCAAAAAATTTAGACAACTCATCACCGATGACATCGCTTTGTTTTGCCGTCTCTAAGGCCAACTTTTCTCCGCCCTGATAAAAATACACATCCGCATATTTGCCTTTGAAATAAGACCAATCAAAATGCCTAAACTGTACACGATTTTTTCCGAAATCCAAATTGCTTCCTTGATAAAACTGGGCTTGTATCCAACCCGAAAAGGCCAGAAACAACAAACAACCTAAGAAAATCCGTTTTATCATTGCCGCAATTTAATGCTTAAAGCTTTACAACATGTCAGTACAAACTACAAAAAGAAACAAAATAGAGGTCCATTGTTTAACTGTCGGTCCCTTCCAAGAAAACACTTTTGTGGTGGTGCATGACAACCAAAAAATCAGCATCATTGACCCCGGCGTAAGCAATGCCCATGAAGAGAAAATGTTGATGGATCTCATTTCCTCTATTTCATTGCCCATCGAACAAATACTCAATACCCATTGTCACATTGACCACGTATTGGGCAATGATTTTTGCGTTCAGCAATTCAAAGCCCCTTTGTACTATAGTGCAAAAGATGAATACAACTTGGAACGTGCGATTCAAATGAGCGAATTATGGTCTATACCCTACAAACCTTCACCGTCCGCCACGAATTATATTGAAGAGGGAGATGGTATTTTCTGGGGAGATACTGGTGTAGAAATATGGCATGTACCTGGTCATTGTTTGGGTCATTTGGCTTTCCTTGATCACGAAAATCGCTGCGTATTCAGCGGTGATGTATTGTTTTATGAAAGCATTGGAAGGATTGATTTACCGGGTGGAGATGCTGATCAAATTGAACAATCCATTCAGCGCTTGTATACCCTACCGGATGATTATATCATCTTTTGTGGACATGGACCCGCCACATCGATTGGTCATGAAAAAAAACACAATCCTTTTTTCAAGGGTTAAGCCTTTTTTAAAGTAAATCCGAACGTGCTTCCTATATCCTCCGTAGACCGCACGGAAATAGATTGGTGATGCGCTTCAATGATGTGTTTGCAAATGGCCAATCCCAGCCCGGAACCTCCGTCATTTCTTGAACGACTTTTGTCCACCCGATAAAACCGCTCAAATATTCGGGGCAAATGCTCTTTGGCTATTCCTATGCCATTATCCGCTACTTCACAAAGCATGTGCTCTTCCATGTCGTAAAAACGAATCTTGACTTCGCCCTTTTCTATGCCGTAGTGAATGGCGTTGGCGATAAGGTTGATAAGCACCTGCTGAATTCGCTGAGCATCTCCCATGACCCATAAATTTTTGGGGCCACCATCCTTGATGTGCACATGGATTTCCTTGTTCAAGGCGGCTTGCTCTAGGGTCTCGATGGCTTGCTGTACACATTGCACAAGATCAAAACGAGCAATGTTCAACGGCAATGCACCACTTTCCAATTTTGAAATCTGATCCAAGTCGCCAATCAAAGCACCCAAGCGATCTGCCTGTCGATTGGCTTTTTCGAGAAACAATTTGGCCTGCTGTGGATCCTGCAAATCATCATCCAATAAAGTTTCAATGTAACCTTGGATGCCAAATAGAGGAGTCTTTAATTCATGCGCCAAATTCCCGATGAACTCTTTTCTGAAATTATCTGTCGCGTGAAGGTGCTTCAATTCCTTGATTTTGTCTTCTACCCAATCCGACACTTCTTGTTCTATATCTTGAATGACATCAGATGCCATGGGAACACTGGGCCTGCGCTCTGACTGACTCTTAAAGGCATGTATATTCTTGTAAATTATTTTAATGCGCTTGTACAGAAAACTCTCGATAAAACTTCTGGACAACAGGTAGGAAAATACCCATGCAAAAATGACCCAAAGGAGAATGGACCAAACAGACAAGAACTGAGAACCCCAGCGAAACTTAACTACTGTAAGAATAACGGCCACCAATATGGCATTGGCGGAGGCCAACCAAACAGCGATGGCATTGGGTGAATGGGGTTTCATTAAGGCTCAAATTTATAGCCTACTCCCTTAATTGTTTTAAAAAGTTCTTCACCCAATTTCTCTCTTAATTTCCTGATGTGTACATCTATGGTTCTGTCTCCCACAATCACATCATTCCCCCAAACTGCATTGAGGATATACTCCCTGGTAAAAACCCTACCTGGCGCGCTCACCAACAAAGCCAAAAGTTCAAACTCCTTTTTGGGCAAATGAAACACCTCGCCATTGTTGGTGACCAAATACTTCTCTTTATCAATCACCAAACCTCCCGTCGAAGCGTCGGATGCACTAACACCTTCGGCACTTTGCTCCCATCTTTTCAACCAAGCCTTCACCTTAGAAACCAAAATTCTGGGCTTGATCGGTTTGGCGATATAATCGTCTCCGCCGGATTCAAAACCTGCCATTTGACTGTAATCTTCATTACGAGCAGTCAAAAAAGCAATTACGACATTTTTGCCTTGGGGCAAATCCCTGATCTCGCGACAAGCTTCCATTCCATCCATTTCCGGCATCATCACATCCATCAAAATCAATTGGGGTTGAAAGCTCTGAAAAACTTGAACAGCATGCCTTCCATTGGATGCCGTCTCGACAGCAAAACCCTCCTTTTCCAAATTGTACTTCAACAAGTCCAAAATGTCCTGCTCATCGTCTACCAAGAGAATCCTAAATTGCATTGTCATTTTTTTTTCAAAACTAACCCTTTTCTTGTCAAATCAGGGTTAAGGCAATATTAACGAAATTGTAAAAAAAGGAATATGTTTGCGGCATGAATTGGCAGGGTAAAAAAGTATGGATTATTGGAGCAAGCTCAGGTATTGGAAAAGCCCTTGCCCACGCCATTAATCATTCAGGAGGCTTTGTTATTTTGTCCTCCAGAAATACCGATGCACTTGAGCACGTTCGGCAACTCCTAACCTATCCAAAAGAATCTCAAATTATTCCCGTCAACCTTTTGGACAATGCATCCATTACGCAGGCCATTGCCCAATACCAAGAACTTTATTCCACTATTGACGTTTTGATTCACTCCGGTGGAATTAGTCAACGTTCATTGGCTTTGGATACAACCATTTCTTCAACAGAAATGATATTAAAAAGCAACTTTTTGGGTCAAATTCCCATCACACAATTTGCAGCAAAAATAATGATGGAAAAAGGCTCCGGAAAAATAATGGTCATCTCCAGTTTTACAGGGAAGTGGGGATTTTTCCTACGCTCCTCCTATGCCGCTTCCAAGCATGCCCTTCATGGCTACTATGACAGTTTAAGGATGGAGATTGAGACGTCGGGGGTTCAGGTGCATTTGATTACTCCGGGATTCATCGCTACAGATATTTCAAAAAATGCCCTTGATGCTTCAGGACAAGCAACTGGAGAGATGGACAATAATCAACAGCAAGGGATTAGCGCGGAAGATTGTGCCCATCAGATTCTTCAAGGAATCTCAAAAAATAAAAATGAATTTGGTGTTGGTGGAAAAGAGCTAAAAGCCCTGTGGATTCACCAATATTTCCCGAGATTATTTCAAAAATTGCTGCGCAAACAATCTGCGCGTTAATCTTTTATTCTACTAAAACGCAAAGCTTTGAGCATAAAATCAGGCAATGGTTTCAGTGGATCACGTTTCTCAACATTAAGGAAAATACCCCATTTTTCAATAATCGGAACTTTGTAGACTTCGATCATCTCAATCAATACACCATCGGGATCATCAATATATACACAATGCACTTTGGTATTTCCCATGCTCAAAGCATTTTGACTATCACACGTGAAAGGAAATCCTTTCGCACTTAATTGTTGCTCCAAGATCTTCATGCCTTTCACGTCCAATCCCAAATGCACAAAACCCAAATCTCCCCAAATTCTACCTTTGAAAATCTTCTTTGTTGTTCTTGACAATACCTGAATCAACTCGATATGGTTAATCCCCGTTACCTTAGCAAAACCGCCTCCAGCAGGCCTACTGGGCTGTAACAATACCCTTCGGAAAATAGCTTGACCACCTGGTAATGTTTTCCATTCCTCAAACTCTCCTGTTGTATCATAAACCACCTGATCAAATCCCAAAACATCGGCATACAATTTCATGGATGCCTCAATGTTGCTTACACCAATGGCACAGCCCATAACACCTCCAATGGGATGACCACTATTGGTGTACCATCGATCATCAGCTGTCACTTGAAACCAATTACCATCCGGATCTTGCAAATAAAATGCAGGCCGATCATCGGGTCTTGCATGTATATCCTTGACCAAATCCACACAAGCCTTGGCATGTGTGTGGGCATGGTGTACATCTCTTGACTTAAAGTGAATGTAGTTGATGCCGATGTCTCCCCATTCAAAAACACCAAGGTTGGGACGTGGTTGAAAAGAAGTGGGTTGAATCACCTCTATGGCACAACCTCCTTGCAAATTCAAAACCATACTCGCTCTTTTCGTAATGGTCTTTTGATGGGTATAAACATCCATCAAAGGAGCGGGTTGCACCGAATCAAAAAATGGAATATCCAATCCGAACAATTTTCTGTACAAGGGCAAAAACTTGTTCATGTCACTTACAGCCAAACCAATGTGCTGCATTCCGTTTACGCGTGCCAAACTATTTTTCATATCGCTTTCTCCATTTATTTCTTAACGCAATCAACTCCTCCCATTCTGCCCCTTGCCGCTTGCGCACACTCCAAACTTTTCTTACTGCTGCAATCTTCAAATTGTATCTTGACCATGAAATGGAGAAGAGTCCCAATGAAACCAACACTCCCAAAAACATCAATTGATTCATTCCTCCTTGAATGGTAAAGGCAGAAACAAACATATACCAAATCAACAACGTATACAACGGCGAGAAGAAAGTAAAAAAGGCAAATCGTATGGAATTATAAAACAACAAATCCTGAACATTTTTTCGGATAAAATACTCAGTAAATTGACCCAATGGTGCATACAAAAGACGGCCTACATTTCCTGGTATCCACTCCATGCACCAAAAAAGCCAATCTTTGAATCGTACTTTAAAAAACATCTCGGCTTCCTTAACAGTAAGCCTCATTGATGAGAGTCTCTGATGGTATTGTTTAATCTCTAATTTCTCTTCCGCAGAAACCAAATCATAACCATTGCAGAAATCCCTGTACTGTTGCCACGACTCTACAGTGCCGGTATGACTCAACTGTTCAAAGGCTGGACCCATTTCTTCCAAAACCGTATAATCCTCCTCATCCTTTATATCCACCATCAAATTGGAAAGTGATTGATGCACCGCTTTGATCAAACTATTGATTCCACGGTTGTTGTCTTCTTGGTATTCTGACCAAAAATCCTTTAAAGCAATGGGTTTACCCACCTCTAAAATCAATCGGGGATGTTTTTGATAAAAATCACTGTAATCCAGGGCCATGGGAACAATTTTGAGATCCATCAATTTGGGATCTCGTTCCATGGAGGAAAATGCCAAACGGGCAAATCCCTTTTTTAGTGGCACCATCAGCTGTTTCTTCCCGCGATGGCTTCCTTCAGGGAACATGCTCACCACAGCGCCTTTGGACAATCGGGTGCGGCAAACTTCAAAAACAGCCTCATTGCGCTGCGATTGATCGGCCATTTTATCCTTTTCCCTATAAATGGGAAGCATGTTAAAACGATACAACAATTTGGCAACTGTAGGGCTCTTAAAAACATCGGAGCGCGTCAACCAATGCAATTGATGTGGCACAACACGACAACAAATGAGTGGATCAATCATTGCGTTCTGATGATTGGCCAAAAGCATAATCGGACCAGACTTAGGAATGTACTCCAATCCTTTAACATGAAAACCGTCGAAAAAAAGTTCCAGACCATTGGAAACCCATGGTTCGATCAATGAGTACAACCAAGATTGTTTTGACAATGGATATTGTGATTTTGGCATTGAGTACAAATTATTGATTTAACAAATGCTGCATGCTCAACATTTTTCCATACAGCGACGATGGGTCTTGCAACAATGCGCTGGGATGTCCCATTTCTTTGACCTCTCCTTTGTCCAATACCAATACTTGGTCGCAATCTTTTACCGTTGACAATCGATGCGCGATGACGATACTCGTTCTTCCTTTCATCAGACGATCCAAAGCCTCTTGCACTTGACGTTCACTTCCTGTATCCAGTGCGCTTGTGGCTTCGTCCAAGATAAGTACCTTGGGATTACGAATCATGGCGCGAGCAATGGCAATACGCTGTCTCTGACCACCAGACAATTGAACGCCTCTCTCCCCAACCAAAGTATCCAAACCTTCAGGAAATTGAGAAATAAATTCCAACACATTGGCATCTTTTACAACCTGATTCAAAGTAGACGTATCGGCATTTGGATTACCGTATAAAATATTCTCTCGAACCGTACCGCCAAATAAAATAACCTCTTGTGGAACAAATGCCATTTGGCTTCTTAGAAATGATTTGTCGATATCCAAAGCGGATTGTTCTCCCCACATGATGCGACCTTCAATGGGATCAAAAAAACGAAGAATCAAAGCTGCGATGGTTGATTTTCCTGAACCACTTTGACCAACCAAAGCCAACTTCTCGCCCGAATGAAGTTGAAAACTCACAGATTTCAAAACAGTTACATCGGGACGCGTGGGGTAACAAAAGACAACATTCTCAAACCGCAAAGCCGTATTCAATTCTGCCTTTTCCACTTGGGGCTCTTCAAATGAGACGCCTTCATCTTCTGAGTCTATGAGCTTCATGATGGTTTCAATGACACCAATCCCACGCTGGAGCGTACCCAATTGCGCGGCCAACCCACCAATGGACCCGGCTATTAATCCCGTCAGCATGATGAATTGGGGCAAAACCTCTGCTGGTAATTCTCCCTTTTGATGCAAGTAGGAACCCCAACCAATAACCAAACCCAAAGCACCGAAAAGAAAAATGATAATAAAGGTTCCAAACATCCCTCTCCAAATGGCTCCCTTCATTCCGTAGGCCTTGATATTCTCCACACTTGTTCTGAACTTCCTCCATTCCAACCACTCATTGGCATAACTTTTAACGTTGACAATGCCCATCAAAGATTCATTGACAATATTGCCGGATTCTGCCACTTTATCTTGGGTCTCCTTTCCAAGTCGTTTGATGAACTTACCAAAAAAGACCATTACTATCATGATGACAGGCAAAGAACACAGCATCACCAAAGTCAACTCCCACGAAAAGGCGACCAAACATCCGACACCAAAAACAATGATCACCGTTTGACGAATAAATTCAGCCAAAGTGATGGTCAACGTCTCTTGAACCGTAGAAACGTCACTAGAAATGCGTGTCACCAAGTCGCCCACCTTGGAATTGTGGTAAAAATCCATCGATTTGGAAATCATTTTCTTGAAAGCCGCGCTCCGCAATTCCAACATGGCATTCTCTGTTACATAGGCAAATAGATAGACACGAATGAAAGAGAAAACACCTTGAACCAACAATAAAGCAACCAATGCAATCAACACTCCCTTTGTAGTATCAAATGACAAATTAGTAAAAAACACACTCAACAATTGTTGCGTCCAAGCACCTCCGGGAACGGTAGTGATATCGCCAGGAGCCATCAACAATCCCAACAATGCCGTAATCGTAATCACCAACAAGCCAGATACCGACAATAACACAATACCCAATCCAAAGGAAAGGGCATAAGGTTTTAAAAATCTAAATACTGCTAATGAATTTCTAAATGACTCTTTAGAAATTCTCTTCTTCTCTTTTTCCATAAATGCTTACTCACTATATGCCTTTAATACAGCATCCAAACGGCCTTTCATCTCGTAATAATAACGATCATCCCAGAGAACGCCCTTTTGCTTCATGCTATATTTTCCTTTTCCAAAAGGCTTGGTCTTCAAAAAGTTCACTCCCAAATAATCGTCATTGCGGTACAAGAAGGCATCCATCTCGAGAATCAAACTGGCCGAATTATCGTTTCCAAATTCCGTAAAATCAACATCAATCATTTTGGGCAAATGATTCAATTCCTTGAAAACAATTTGAATACTTGGTGCGTAGGGTATTTTTTTAATCTTGTACACACCACTTGAGCTAGCCGTATCCGAGGCGATTTTTTTTCCCTCTGCAAAAATTTCAACCACTGCTTTGTTCAAGCCCTTGCCCAAAGTGTCTGGCCAAACGGCAGAAGTTATCTTTCCCGAAAGCGCTATAAATTTCTTGACATTATTCTGAGCTTGGGATGAAATGACCAAGATAGAAAGACAGAGTGCAAAAAGAAGTTTTCTAAGCATACATCAAAGATAAGGAAACTTTTTTACATTTATTTGTATCTACATTAATTGTATATACATATATTTGCTCCGTGAGACTTGAAGAAGAAATAAAGCAAGAAAAATTTAAAAGTGAGCATCACAAGTTGATGATCAATTTGCTTTTCACCTCTTCATGGTTGCATCGTTTACAATTAAGCGTACTCAGACCTTACGACCTGACTCCCCCGCAGTACAACATTTTGAGAATTCTGCGCGGTGCCAAAGGAGAATTATTGAGTTTGGGTGAAATTACCAACCGCATGATTGATCGATCCAGCAATACTTCGCGTTTAATCGACAAATTGGTGGTGAAGAAATGGGTATCTCGAAAAACCTGTTCCAATGACCGACGACAAAGTGAAATTGGGATTACCAAAGATGGCCTTCAAGTTTTGGGTCAGTTGGATGGTCCCATAGACAGTATAACTGAACAATTTTTATTTCTATCGGTTAAAGAAACCAAAGAAGTAAATCAGTTTTTAGACCAACTCAGAAATCAAAATTTAAATCAAACAATATGAAAAAAATCATGACAATTGCCCTAGTGGCATTCACTACTGCAGCCTTTGCTCAGTTGAAAGACGGTAAGTACATCGTTGACTACAAAACTTCAAAAGTAGATTGGAGAGGAGAGAACCTTGTGGGCGGAGGCCATGATGGTTTTGTAAAAGTTTCCAGTGGAAATGTGGTTGTAACAAGAGGCAACATTGCGTCTGGAAAAATCAAAATCAACATGAATGATATGACATGCACAGACATTACCGATGCAGGAACCAACTCTAAATTAATCAACCACTTGAAGGCTGAGGATTTCTTTTACACAGAAAAGTATCCAGATGCAACTTATGAAATCACCCATTGCGCAGCAAAAGCGGATGGAAAGGGAAATACGCACGTAGTAAAAGGAAAAATGACCATCAAAGGCATTAGCAAAGAATTGGAATTTCCCGTAAAAATTGAAGGCCGTGATGGAGACATGAAAGTGTCTGGTGACATTGTATTTGATCGTTCATTGTTTGATGTAAAATATCCCAGCATTGGTAATTACGCCGCCAAGAATGAAATCAAATTGAAATTGAACATTTCTTCAAAAATCTAGTCAGATAAAACTTACCGAAAAAGAGGCTACGGCCTCTTTTTTTGTTTTGTGATTTCTTTGTCTGGTTTCAAAAAATAACGCAAGTCCAAGGTCAAATAAGTTCCTCCAATGGGCATCCATAAATCATTACCGGCACCCTTAGATTCCACCCGAAGCTGGGTCAAAGCAATGTCCCCCATTGGTCGATGATAGGATGCTCCCAAATAAAAGAAGCCATGGTCTTGGGTTCTGTATTCAAAACCCAAATTCGCTGTGACCGATAACATGGCCCATCTGGTTCTGAATGTTTTGGCATAAAAGTCGACGTAAATACTGTCCTTTAACATCGATCCTGTTTTGTACAAATTGCTTGGATAAAAATCCAACGCCACTCCTCCACTTCCGTTGATGAACCACCTTGGACTCAATTGCACGTATATCAGAGCTTGCAAGGGGATTTCGTAACCTACCATTTTGTACTTTAATTCCTCTTCAACTTGATACCTTTCTGAAAAAAAACGCAAATTAAAATTACGCTGTACCATTGATATTCCTGACTCAAAACTCCACATATCATTGATCCCCTTTCTGATGACCACACCTGTATTCCAACCCAATTGCTGCGAAAGCGTGGCATCCAAGGAATCTCCAATAAATCGTTGTGGTCCACTTTCAAAAAATTTACTAGAAAACATGGGCTTTAGTTGCAGTCCCAATGTGGTCTGCCCTTTTTGAGCATCCAAACGAGGTGCGGTCAAGCAATAAAAGATTAGCAATAAAAAATTAAGCCTCATCTGTCATGCGCCAAGTAGTAACGTACTCCAATGGTTTTCGATGTGATTTGGCTTCCAAATCATCTTTGGGATAACCCAAATAAAAAAAACCGAGACAACTGGTACCTTCATTCAGTTGTAAAAATTCACGCATGGCTGAATGTTTAATAACCGCTGGGGTGGCCCAAAATCCAGCTAAACCATAGGCTGTTGCTGTAAGATGTAAATTTTGTACCGCTGCACCAATGGCTGCCACCTCTTCCCACTCTGGTACTTTTTCGGCAGGATCTCGATGCATATTAACCGCCACCACCACAGAGGCAGAAAGTATGCGCTCCTTCATGCGCTGCACTTTATTCAAATTAATGTCTTTGGAATCCTTCCCGTTTGTTGCGCAAAAAAAAGCCACCTCCGCCAAGTCTATTTTCGATTGGTCATTGAATACAACAAATCGCCATGGCTGAGTTAGACCATGGGTGGGCGCCCAACTGGCATTGGTCAGCAACAACTCTACCTGTTCTTTAAAGACCTTTCGTGAACCGAAATTTTCAGGAGCAATGGATCTTCTGTTGCGGATTAAATCCGTAATTTCACTCAAATTGTACCTCATATATCAATTTCAAAACTAACGTAAAATGGGAAACAATTACATTTGCTCCTTGTTTATTGCGCAATGATGAAGAATATTTTGATTACCGGAGCGGGCTCAGGAATGGGACGAGCCACTGCCATTGTCTTGTCCCAACATTCCGAATATCGGTTGATTCTCGTTGGTCGGAACAAAAGCAAATTGGAGGCGACCATGGGCATGATGCTGCAGCATCAATCCCATTTAATTTGGGAAATGGATGTACGAGATCATCAAGCATGGTTAACCCACATGGCCAATAGTAAATTGGAAAATCTATATGGTATTTTTGCCAATGCCGGTGTTGGCGGAGAAAATCATTTTGGTGAATCAGACAGATGGAAAGAAATCATCAGCACGAATTTGGACGGAACGTATTACACCATTCAGTATTGTCTTCCATTGCTTAGAAAATCGCCCACTGCTTTCAAACACATACTGATTACCTCTTCTTGTCTGGCCCGTTTTGGGGTACCGCGTTATACCGCTTATTGTACCGCAAAAACGGGGCTTTTGGGATTAATGCGATCATTGGCTGTAGAATGGGGAAGTGAAAAGATTTTGGTCAATGCCCTCACTCCGGGTTGGGTTGAGACGGATATGGCTGTCGCTGGCGTTGAGAAATTGGCAGAAGCCAATCAGCGGTCCCTTCAAGAGGAGATGGCCGTGCAGCAATCGCTCGTACCGCTGAACCGATTCAGTCAGCCGGAGGAAATTGCAAATTTTGTTGAATTCCTTTTTTCAGAAAAACAAACATCGATAACCGGGCAGGCGCTGGACATCAACAACGGCTCATTCATGATATGAAAAGAACACTTGCCCCCTTCCTCTTTTGGATACTTTCAGTTCCATGCCTTGGACAAATGACCAACGATACTGTGGCCTTGGCCAAAATTTATGAGGAGGTACTTTTACATGGAACTTGCCATCAGGACTTGCGCCATTTGTGTAAGAATATTGGCCACCGCGTAGCTGGATCAGCGTCTGCACAAAAAGCCATTGAATGGGGAAAACAACGCCTATTGGAGCTGGGAGCAGACACCAGTTATTTGATGCCTGTTGAAGTTCCGAAATGGTCAAGGGGGAAAACAGAATATGGAACCATCCATTTTAAAAACGGAGAGCAAGTGCAAATACCCATTGCAGCTTTAGGAGGCTCTGTGGCGAGTTCACTGCGTGGTCAGGTTTTGATGGTATCCAGTGTATCTGCATTGGAAAAAATGGATACCAAAGAACTAGCAGGAAAAATTGTCTTTATTAACAAACCATTGGATGCAGCGTTAATCAATACTGGGGCAGCTTATGGGAATGGAGGTGAGACCCGTTGGAGAGGACCAAAACTCGCAGAGAGCAAAGGTGCAATTGGTTGTCTAACGCGATCTTTAACATTGGCCGATGACCAATTTCCACACACAGGAGCCATGGAGGCGACAGGCATTCCTGCAGCCGCTCTCAGCGCATACCATAGCCAATGGTTGAGTGATCAAATCAAGGATGAAAAAGATTTTGTATTTGAGTACCACTTGGAATGTGAGAATGGGGGTAGAATAACACAGGCCAATGTCATTGGAGAAATCAAAGGAAGCGTGTATCCCAATGAAATCATCACCATAGGTGGCCATTTGGATTCGTGGGACATTGGTGAAGGCGCGCACGATGACGGAACAGGGTGTGTCCAGAGCATGGAAGTTATTCGAACATTAAAAGCGTTGGGTTACCAGCCCAAAAGGACCATCCGTGTTGTATTGTTTATCAACGAAGAATTTGGCAATGACGGAGGCATCACCTATGCCAAGAAATCGGTAGAAAATGGAGACCGACATTTGGCAGCCATTGAAAGCGATGGTGGTGGATTCTCTCCGCGGGGCTTCAGCACACAAGCCCCTGATCTACGGTATGAACAATGGCTAAAATGGCTCCCTCTTTTTGAACCATATAACCTACATACCTTCAAGCGGGGGTGGAGTGGCGTGGACATCGGTCCGCTAAAAAATGATGAGGTCGCTCTATTCGCCCTAAATGTCGATAATCAACGATACTTTGACTATCACCACACAGCCAATGATGTATTTGAAAATGTCAACAAACGCGAGCTGCAATTGGGTGCGGCGTCTATGGCCTCATTGGTCTATTTGATTGACCAGCATTTTTCTCCACTCCCCTAATCATAACCACATTTGAGCATGCCATGATTGCGCAAACGGCTTAATGAGATGAGGCATCTCGTTGAACTGCGTTATTGTACTATCCACTAAATTTGTTTCATCGTTCACCACATTGGCTTTTCTCAGCGCCCAAAATTGACTGAGTTTGGCCATTTCCCATTGGCCATTATTGGTTTGAAACATGACCCAATTGCGGTCCAACAAATCCACTTCCCAACTAACCGATAAACTTCTAATCCAAGCCACACTCTTATCAATGCTACAACCTGAAACACCCTCAAACTCATTGCCCGCAATCACTACAATACAACGCCCCTCTAACAACCAAACATCAGCGGTATTGGCCTTTCCATGGGTATTCCATTGGGAGAGAAACGCTCTCTTAGACTCCAGAAAAAAGGCCATTTCATCTGCCTCCAAAGGTCTTGGAATCCAATAAAACCACAATTTTGCATTGTCAGGAAATACCTGGGTTTCTTTGTTGATGTTGATCATTGCGTGTTAAATTAAAAACAAAAAACAAAACGAAAAGGGATGGAGATTGGAGAATCATCCAAACTTTTCTAGTGAAGGCAAAGATGGCTTCAGATGAGGTATATTTTGAAATAAAAAAGGCCAAAACAACCAAAAGCATGAGCGCCAAATAATAATAGCCAATCCAACTGCGCTTTACGTCCAGTTGAGGAAAACAAAAAGGCAACAGTAGCCACTCCACAAAGGCAAAAGCCAAGGTAAAAAAACAAGGTATTATCCATTTCATGGTTGTCCAGAAATACAATGATTTCGTATACATCCATTCAAAGTCAGAGTGGGTGTGAAAAAATGAAAATGGCAATTTTTCCTCATCCCGCTCCTTTATTTCCAGGCGGTCGACTGTGGACAGCACATCCCAATTGGCATAGAATGTTCGGAGATAAATCTGATAATTACAATTGATCTTGCTCCATTCATTGCACCAAATAAATAAGCATGAGACAAATACAAATAAAATGCGCCAACGAATCATTTTGCAGTCCATTTTTTTACCCCCCACCACCAAAGAAAAATGACAAAACCGTAAACAAAAATGGTAAAAGTATAGTCATGATTGAAAGCCAAAGATTGAGGAAAGTATTTGGTGATGATGGACAGACAAACAATTCTAATAAGGTTGACACCCTCAATACAAATGAGTAATAATGGCAACATGAGGTATTTGCTGTTTTTTTTAATGGGCAGAAAAAGCCAAACGCTTAAAAATACCCACATTACCATCCAGCCATCACAATTGGGCGATACCCAAACGCCAATGCTATTTTCCAATTGAATGGTGTAGAAAAAATCTGTTTGATGAGCGGCCGTTGAATATCCGAGCACATGTAGAATGGCTTCAGCAGAGACAACCAAGGCATGAATAAGATATTCGTCAAGTTGGGTTTTAGGCAACAAAAAAGACTCGTAAATAACGAGTCCAAAAATGTACAATACCAAAACAGAGAAAATGAATTTTAGTAAATCATTTCCCCATTTCATTGCCTTTGATTGCGTTTCTCTTTCAGCAACTTTGCCCCTCCCAAGGCAATACCAGAGGCCAATAAAATACCAACACCCCCATCAATAGGAATTGGACAAGGTCCAAACTCTCCGCCACATGGAAATTCACCCCCTCCAGGATCAGGAAGAGCAAAAGCAGCAGTGGAAATAACAAGCAGTAAAAATGTTAACAGCTTAATTTTCATCTTATTTAAAACTTTAGTAGACAAATATATGAAAGTCAGAAAATCCCACATCATTTGGTTGATATATTGTCACACAATTCCAAATAATGAAGCAAATACTTTTGCATATTGCGAGAATATAACAGAGAATGAGCAAAGCAGGCAAATCTGGTTTTTTAGACGCTGAAGATTTAATCCCGGTCATTAAATTCATCAACAAGAACTGGATTCTTATACCCATTTTTTGTTCCGTTTCGTTTGTTATCGCTTATTTCTACAGTAACCGCTTACCAGATATCTATGGGGCAAAGGCGGAGATCATGCTGGAAACCAATGATAAGTTCAATTATCAAAATAATCTTTATTCTGGAATTGGGTATTACTCTGTTTTGAGGGATATTGCCAATCAAAAGCGCATCATTACCTCAAAAGATTTAATCGGTGAAGTAATTGACAAATTAGATTTTTACATCAGTTATTACATTGTCGGACGGATTAAAACCGCTCAAGTCACCAATTTCGGTTACATAACCATCGACTGCGATTGGAGGAATTTCAATCCAAGAATGAGGAATATGCCCTTTTTCATTAAAGTAATTGACCAAAACAGGTATCAATTGTCTTACGACATGGGTGGAGTAAAGTATTTCCATGAAGGGCAATTCAATCAAGAGTACAAGGACAGTAAAATTAGACTGACCATCAACATTGCTAAAGACATCAACTCAGAAGAATTTGAACTCATCAAAGAGCAAACATATAAATTCACGGTGAACACCAGAGAGTACCTGATTGGCAAGTATACCTCCGCGCTATCCGTAAGCTCCAACAACAGTTCAAGTATTCTTTCTATTTCCATCAATGACGGTTTAGTAGAAAATGCGCTTCAATTTTTAGATACCCTATCCAAAGCCTACAGCTTCAGAACCATAAAAAATCAAATTGAAATCAATGAAAACACTTTGAAATTCATTGACATGCAGATTGGAGAGCTCACCAAGATTATGGATTCTCTTGAGCTTGAAATCAACAACAATGTGGTAGAAACCGAGCCCAATACATTGACGAGAAGCGACCAAAGTAACTTAAGCAAACTATTGAAGTTAGAGGGCGAACTAACAGAAGTGGAAACAAAACTGAAAGGTATTTCAAGCATTACCAAAAACTTTGGAGATTTCAGTTCAGCCGATTTCTCTACAGCCATTTTTAACAACACCTATCCAGATCCAACGCTACAGGCAATGATCACCAAAATCATTGATCTAAAGCAACGACGAAGCAACATGTTGTTGGATGTAACCCCCAACGACTCAAGAGTTATGCGGATTGATAACGAGATAAATAACGTTACCATCAGTATTAACAATTACATGAAAAGCATTAAGCAAGTATTGGAGACAAGAGAAAAAGAAATCTCAAGTGGCATTGCAAATTTGGAAAATCTCTTAAAGACCGTTCCCAGAACAGACAAAGAAAAACTGGGCAATGAACGCAAGTTATCCGTTAACGAGAATTTATACAACTTCCTGATTGAAAAAAGAGCCAGCACTGTTCTAGCCCGCGCCAGCATTGTGCCCGAGACAAGCGTAGTTGAAAAAGCACGATCATTGGGCGTCATTGGTCCTGATAGACAAAAATACATTTACATCAGCTTTGGTGTTGGTTTCATACTTGCATTGGTGGTTGGATTTTTAAGAACTTTATTCTTTGAACGTATTGAAAATACAAAAGAGCTGAAGGTAGCTACGCGATTGCCGGTAATCGGTGGCGTTCCATTTTATGACCAAGCCAGTGACTTCCCCATTTCAATTGTAAAGGCACCCCGAAGCAACATCAGTGAATCATTTCGATCCATACGAACCAATTTGCAGTTTATCCTAAATGGCGAGGGCAGTAAAGTTATTTTGGTCAGTTCCCTTCATCCTGGTGAAGGAAAAACCTTTGTAACGGTGAATGTGGCAGCTACTTTGGCCAAAGCCGATAAGAAAGTTATTATCCTTGACTTTGACTTGCACAAACCAAGAATTCACAAAGTATTTGGGCTATCCAAAATGGATGGGGTCTCCAATTACCTTGTGGGGCAGAAACATTGGGCAGATTCCATTATTCATCACGAAATCAAAAATCTAGATTTCATACTTTCTGGACCCATCCCGCCCAATGCATCTGAATTGATATTGTCCCAAAAAATTGATACCCTGCTAGAGGAGCTAAAGGCATCTTACGATTATATCCTCATCGATACGCCTCCTTTGGCATTGATCAGTGATGCATTGGTTTTAATGAGTAAAGTAAATCTTAGTCTTTGCGTACTCAATACCCAAAAAGCCACCAAGCAAGGGGTTAAATTTTTAGAAGAAACCTTTACGCAAAATGATATCTCCCACGTTTCCTTGTTGTTGAACAACATCAAGCAAAATCGTTGGAGATACTACTACGCGAAATATGCCTACAAATATGGATATGGATACGTATATGGATACGGATACGGATATGGCGATGGCTATCGATATGGATATTCAGAATATGCCGATAACGAAGACGAAAAAAGAGGATAACCAGTTAGAAATAATACCATGATAAACAGAAAAGAATTTAGACAATTTGCTACATCATCCAGGAACATTACCGGGACAGCTGTTGATGATGTTATCTCACACATGTATGGACCAGAAATGATGACCAGAACGGTCATTGAAGAAAGAAACATGCCCTTTAGAGAGGTGGATGTTTTCTCTCGGCTAATGGCCGATCGTATCATTTTCTTGGGTACAGAGATTGATGATTACATCGCCAATATTATTCAAGCACAGCTGTTATTTCTAGAAAATACAGATCATAGCAAGGATATTCAAATTTACATTAACTCACCCGGAGGTAGTGTTTATGCCGGTTTGGGCATCTATGACACCATGCAATACATTAAACCCGATGTAGCCACCATTTGTACAGGTATGGCCGCATCAATGGGAGCCGTTTTGCTTTGCGCTGGTCATGCCGGCAAGCGAACTGGATTAAAGCACAGTCGAGTCATGATTCATCAGCCATTGGGTGGCGCGAGAGGACAGGCCTCCGATATTGAGATCACAGCAAGAGAAATACAAAAATTGAAAAAAGAATTGTACGACATTATTGCTTTTCACAGCGGTAAACCCTATGATCAAGTATGGGCTGATAGCGATCGCGACTATTGGATGATTGCTCAAGAGGCCAAAGAGTACGGTATGATCGATGAAGTTTTGGAAAGAAAAAACGGTTAATCCAATAAAACACGAGATGAAAAGGGTCACCACAAGTGACCCTTTTTTATCTTCGCTCAGATGGCCACTTTTGCTGACATCATATTGCCCCTTTCTATTCCAAACGCACTAACGTATGTTGTGCCTGACGAATCAGCGCCATACCTGCTTCCAGGTATGCGTGCAGTTGTGCCTTTGGGTAAAAACAAAAAATATGTTGGAATTGTCATTGCCATTCACGAAGAAACGCCCTCTGCGTATGACCCGAAGAGTATTGAGTCATTGATTGATGAATATCCCATTGTTACGGAAAAACAAATTAAATTGTGGTTCTGGGTAGCAGACTACTACCTCTGCCATATCGGTGAGGTAATGCTCTCAGCATTGCCCCCTGGACTCAAATTCGATGAAGAAACCACTTATGTCATCGCTGAAGATGTTGAAATAAATAACAACATTGCTCCATTAGAACAGGAAATTATTGCTGAAATAGCCGCCAATGGAAGTCAGTCGTGGGAAGAACTAAATAAAAAAATAAAAGACACCCACTTCTCCGCTGCCCTTCAACAGCTGCTCAAAAGAAAGTTATTGTTGCCACAACAAGAGGTAAAAAAACGATTTAAGCCCAAAACGATTGATGTCATCGTATTTAAAGAAACTTTTCATCAACTAGAAGACTGTATCCCCATTTTACAAGATTTAGAGAGAGGTGCCAAAAAACAACATCAACTCTTACAATTTCTCTTGACCAAAGCAAACAATGATCCGAAATGGGAAGGCAATAAAAGAGAACTATTGCTGGAATCCAATTGTCATTTAAGTCAACTTAACGCACTGGTAGAAAAAGGAATTGTTGCGATAAAAAAGAAGAGCATTGATCGAATTCTTGAGGGATTAATTGCTCCCAGCAGTTTACCACTTTTAAGCACGGCACAACAAACGGCTTTAATAGCGATTCAAGAAACATGGAAAACAAAACCCATTGTTTTACTAAATGGGATTACAGGCAGTGGAAAAACGGCTATATACGCGCACCTTATTGATGAACAAATACAACAAGGAAAACAAGTACTCTTTTTACTGCCTGAAATTGCGCTAACAACCCAAATCGTTCAACGATTAAAGGCGTTGTTTGGAGTCCGCGCTGGAGTTTATCACAGTGGATACAGCGGAAATGAACGAGCGGAAATTTGGAGTAAAATCATCACGCACAATCCAGGAGAATATGACATTATCATTGGAGCGCGAAGTGCTATTTTTCTTCCATTTGAACGATTGGGATTGATCATTGTCGATGAAGAACATGATGCCAGCTACAAACAACAGGACCCTTCTCCAAGATACCACGGAAGAGATGCTGCCATCATCCTATCACAACTTCACCAATGTCCCATTGTACTCGGCAGCGCCACACCTTCTTTGGAAAGTTTTAAAAATAGCGAAAGCGGTAGATATGGATATGTGGCACTCACAGAGCGATTTGGTCAAGCCACGCTGCCCAAAATAGAACTAATCAACCTGCTAGAGTCTAGGCACAAGGATCAAATGCATGACTCGTTTAGTCATCAATTGGTAAATAACATTGACTTTGTACTAAAAAACAATCAGCAAGTCATCCTATTTCAAAACAGAAGAGGGTACACTCCACAATGGCAATGTCAAACCTGCGGTCAAATTTCAAAATGCACCCGATGTGACGTGAGTTTAACATACCATAAGAAAGATCATCATTTGGAATGTCATTATTGTGGTTACCGCACCATTCCGCCAAAACAGTGCGGAACATGCCATTCCACAGATCTAAAAATGCTAGGAACTGGAACAGAAAAAATTGAAGAAGAAATATCTCGTTTGTTTCCAGATCATGTTGTCCAACGATTGGATGGGGATACCACTCGAAATAAAAATAGCCAGGCAGAAATTGTGGAGCGCGTGATGGAAGGAGAAATCGACATCTTAGTGGGCACACAGATGGTGACCAAAGGCTTGGACTTTGAAAATGTCACTTTGGTCGGCGTTATTCACGCTGACCGACTATTGGCTTTCCCTGATTTTAGAGCCATTGAAAGAACCTTCCAATTGCTCACACAAGTAGCAGGAAGAGCCGGTAGAAGCAAATCTGAGGGAAAAGTGTTGATACAAACCACACAACCTGAACATTGGATCTACCCATTGGTCATTGAAAACAATTATTTAGAATTTTACAAAAAAGAAAGCAAGGAACGCTTTCATTTTGCCTACCCACCGTATGTGCGATTGATTAAGTTGATTCTGAAAAACAAAAAAGAAGAGGAAATTGAAGAAACTTCACAATACCTGGCCCAGCGACTTCACGAATTGTTTCAAGAAGGTATTTTGGGTCCAGAAAAGCCATTTGTAGCCAAGATCAATCATTACCACATTCGAATATTCACCATTAAACTGGCCATGAACAAAGAACTGATTGAAAACAAATTGAAAATATACAAATTGATTCAATCTTTGAAGGTAACGCCACCTCACAATAGAACCAGGGTAAATATTGATGTTGACCCACAATAACATCATCCATTAGTATCTTTGTCCTCCAATTCTGAATATGAAAAATGTACACTGTTCCTTTTGTGGAAGAAAAGAAGATGAAGTAAAAATGCTCATTGCGGGATTGCATGGTCACATTTGCAATGAATGTGCACAACAAGCTCATCGCATCATTGCTGAGGATAGTAAGGAAGAAAAAACGGAAAAACCCGTTGCTTTTAAAAACTATAAACCTGCAGAAATTAAAAAGCACTTGGACGAGTACATCATTGGACAAGAAGATGCTAAAAAAGTATTGAGTGTGGCTGTTTATAACCATTACAAGCGGTTATCTCAAAAAACAACGAAGTCAAAAACTGAGGAGATTGAGATTGAAAAATCAAATGTCATCTTGGTGGGAGAAACGGGCACAGGTAAAACGTTATTGGCCAAAACCATTGCCAAAACCCTAAATGTCCCCTTTGCCATTGCAGATGCTACGGTACTTACAGAGGCCGGTTATGTTGGTGAAGACGTAGAAAGCATTTTATCCAAACTATTGCAAAATGCTGACTTTGATGTACAACGCGCAGAGCGCGGAATTGTATTCATAGATGAGATTGACAAAATTGCCCGTAAAAGCGACAATCCCAGTATTACCCGTGATGTAAGTGGCGAAGGAGTGCAACAAGGTTTGTTGAAACTTTTAGAAGGTAGCATTGTAGGGGTTCCACCTCAAGGAGGCAGAAAACATCCAGAACAAAAATTAGTACAAATTGACACCAAGAATATCTTATTTATTTGTGGTGGTGCTTTTGATGGAATTGATAAAATGATTGCTCGTCGTATCAATACAACAGCCATAGGATTTAGCAATTCTGCCAAAGCCAAAGAAGGACAATCGTTGTTGAAATACATCACCCCCTTGGATTTAAAATCTTTTGGATTGATTCCTGAATTGATTGGAAGATTTCCAGTGTTGAGTTATTTAGAACCCTTGGATGCAGAAGCTTTAAGACGAATTCTAACAGAGCCCAAAAATGCCTTGATCAAACAATATGTCAAATTATTTGAGATGGATGGCATTCGTATTTCATTCGATAAAAAAGCCATTGATTTCATTGTTGAGAAAGCATTAGAATACAAACTGGGAGCAAGGGGTTTGCGCTCCATTTGCGAAGCCATTATGAACGACTTAATGTTTGAGTTGCCTTCAAAACCAGAAGAAAAAGAGGTGAAGATCAATGCCGATTATGCGAGAAAACAATTCGCAAAATCTGGCTTACTCGACGCCGCTTAATTTTTTTGTCAAAAAAAAAGCCCCGATTGTATCGGGGCTTTTCATTATTCATTAATTGATATTCAACTACTATTTGCTCACGACCATTCTCATGGTTTGTAGGATTCCGTTTTGCATCATTTCCACCATATACACGCCATTGGACAAAGCTTGACCAAATTCCAACGTTGTATTCATCTCTCCTTCTATGATGTAACGACTATTGTATACCTCACGACCCATGGCATCTGTTACCTTTAACTGCAACTCGCCCTCCAAGCCTTGAATACTAAAATTGACCATTTGTCCTTGCGTAGGATTCGGGTATATCATTGCCGTCACTCCGTTGCTTGAACGTTGCGCAACATTGATTTCTGCATCTAAAGTTGGCATGCCAGCTGCCCCGATGGTTTTTACGCATTGGGTAGTTCCATAGGCTGTTTGACTAACCGCATCGATGTGCTTGGCTGCAATACGAACATCATAACGCTGACCATTGGCCAAAGCAGGCACTGAATTTAACGCCAATATTCTTGATGCACCTACCGATCCAAGAACTTCCAAAGGCAAAGAAGCTTGAGGATAAACCATTGACATCTCCCAAACATAGCGGGTAGTTCCACAAACTGAACGATTGGTGGCTATGGATGAGGTTGTTGACTTAAATCCTGCAGCACAACGGTCTGTTGCTCTAACGTTCAAATCAGCCTCACTCGCCATTTGGAAACTAGAAGCGGCATTGGCTCTGGCAGTCACTGGGGTTGTTGTACCATAAGCATCCTTTAAATTGTACAATACATCAACAGTAACATAAACTGTCTGGTTGCTGCCACTCAGATTTGCAGGAGCAATTTTACCCAACTGACAAATGGTAGAGGCCACAGTGCTGGTCACGGGGATGGCATAAGACCAAGATGGTGTTCCACTGATGTCTGAACTCGCCCAACGATGAATGGTATAACCTGCTGAATTGGGACGGAACTTTACTTTGAAATTTTGACAGGCACTGGTAAAGGTGTTTGTTCCTCCAGTATAGGCTGCAATATCCGTTGATGATGCGGATAAGCCTGAAACAGTCAAAGTCACATTGCCTGCTGCATTATTGTTGTTTCTCACACACAAATAATAGGTATCCCCAACCACCAACTCGTCATAAATCAATGTCTCACTTCCACCATCTGTAGCCAATCCCAAATTACCGGGATGTACATCATTCTCAGATATCATTGGAATCAATTGAATCGTAGGATCAGAAGGTGTTTCATATAAACTTAAATCATTGTCGTCTTCAACGGAAGATGAACCGACAATGGCAAATCTCATGGCATTGGAAGTAGCGGTGAAGCTGAACCACTTGTCCAATCCCAATCCAGGAGATTGAACAGTATTGATGCCCGTTGACAAGTTCACAGTTTGACTACTCTGAACCCCTGTTCCAAATTGTCCAATATTTAAAACATTTACAGCAGCTGTGAATCCACTTGAGGGACATGCCAAATCTGCTCCTGAACAATCCTCGTCAATGCTGTTTCCACAAACCTCAGTTCCTCCTGGGTTAGCTGATGCATCTGCATCATTACAATCTCCCAATCCATAAATACCTGGTGTAGTAGTGAAAGCTGGGCCTAGTGGGCCGCAAGTGTTGATCACAGAAAAATCATATCCATCCATGTCACCATCAGAATACCAATTTTGAACAACGTTCAAGGAATATGCAGCATCATTACAATCGGTATTATTGGTCACATAAGTCGCACCGGGAGATTGACAAGCGTTGGTGGCGGAACCTGCACCGTAACTATCTCCGTCAGCATCGTTGTAATAATTGACAAAAGCCAAACCGTTCTCGGCGATACCTGAACAATCATTGTCCAAACCATCACAAATCTCTATTGCACCTGGATTGATAGCAGAAACTGCATCATCACAATCCGTGCTATTCGTTACATATCCATAGGGCTGGGTGCAATAGCTCAATGTTGAGCTTGGCGTTCCATATCCGTCTCCGTCCGTGTCAGCATACCATGCGGATGATGTGCAAGGAGCAAAGGCAATGGAGCGATAGGCTTGATTAGAGGCAGTAGTTGCCGTTGCCAATGTATTAATGGTTGGAGAAGATGTTCCGTTATCGTTAAAATAAACAACACCTGTTCCTGCTGTATTATTAATCACCGCATACAATCGAGGTTGAGCACCGGCATAAAAGTCAACCGCTAGACCGCGCGCACCCGTAGATGCGCCAACAGAAATCGTGTAAGACAAAGACCACGTTCCTGAAGTCTTGACCCATTTTTGAATTCCACCCGCAGCTGATGTGCGATCATCGGCAACATAACAAGTATTTCCGTCAGCGCTAAACTGAAATGCATAAGGACTAGATCCTGCTCCTGTCGCAAACACGATGGTTGAAGTAGTGGCCGATACAACCGGTGTTCCTGTTCCAACAGCATAAACCCCTGCAGTACCTGAACCAGTGCTGTAATACAACTGACCGTTTTGAACAGCAATAACACGGTTGTTGGTGGTGGATGTAGAAACGTTACCTGCGGTTCCTGTTCCAAAATAGTTTACTCCTCCGTTGGCACCAACTCCCCAAAAATCCGTTCCATTTCCAGTTGCACTTCTGAAATTTTGTGCCGAAAAATGGGTGGTTGAGCTGGCCTGTCTGGCAAATGTCCCAGCATTCAATCCCAAAGTAGAAATCACACGAGGCGCAGCAACACTGGTTGTGGTATTGACAGAAGCTGTTCCCACAGCAGCATCATAACCTGGAAAAACAACCGCTGATCCATCCTGCGTGCGGGTCATTTGACCCTCAGCGGTGGATGAACCATTGAGTACCATTCTATTCACACCTGTGGTTGGAATACTTATCGTCTGCACCAATGCAGAGGTACTCAACTCTTCAACAAAAACTGGCGTACCCGCAGAGCTTAAAGCTGCTGTTCCTGTTCCCAACTTCACTGCCAAAACATTACCTGCTGTAAAGTTGGTATAGTTACATGCTGCTGAGCAATTGGCCAAAGCGTTATAGTTGCTTGCATTTGGGTCCGTGCAGCCGCTTACACTTCCTTCGTCGGTAGTTGAATTGCAGTTGTCATCTACGCTGTTGCACAGCACTTCTGTCGCTCCTGGATTTACTGCATTGTTGTTGTCATTGCAATCTCCGCCAGCCAAAACATAGCCTACTGGAGTGGTGCAACCTGTTTGTGTTGTGGCACTTGTTCCGTAATTATCTGCATCAGCATCCAAGTAAAATGTCTGTGGTGTATAATCACATGCTGTTGCACAAGTTGCAGCGGCAGAGTAGTTACATGCCAATGGATCATTACAACCGGCAACATAGTTCTCATCCACAGTGGTGTTACAATTGTCATCTATTGTGTTACATGCCAATTCCGTTGCTGCTGGATTAACACCGGCAGCGTTATCGTTACAATCCGTGTTGTTCAACTCAACATAACCTGCAATCGTCGTTCCGCATGTGGCATTTTGAGTAACCAAAGGATTACCATAACCATCTCCGTCCACATCAGCATAAAATGCGCATGGTACGGAAAACGTTGAACCACCCATCACCAAACCATGCAAACCAGCTGCAGGAGAGATAAATCCCCAACCACCTGTTGTACTTTGACCCGAGGCATAAAAACGGAAAGAAACGGTTGTACCTGGTTGAATATTTTGAAGTGCAGTAACTCCGGTCAAATCAATCTGGGGCTGTGTGTGCGAAGCGACAGTTGTTGCACTATAAATCAATGAAGGACTACCAATTAATGTGTAGTTTGTTCCATCCAAGCTGTAGGCATACTGAACAGAAACACCTGGACTCACATTATAAAAACTAGCCGTACCTGCATATCTTGCATCAATGCTTGTAAAATTCAGTCCCAATCCAGGATTGGCAGTTACTGTCCATTGAAAATAATCGGTATTGGTCGTTGCGATTCCGTTGTTTTGGAAACCAACCGTTCTAAAGGAATTGGCACCTGCACTGCCTGCTGCTCCAGTTCCTCTGGTCATGGGCTGAGAAGAGGCGGCAAGCATTCCAGGCAAAACATAAGTAGGATTGGCCGTAGGAACGTTATTCAATCCCGTAAAATCAAACGCCATCAATGCGGAAGTAACCGTCAAGGTTTGGGTTACATCAGCAGCCGCATTGTAGTTGGTCGTGGAAGTTGCAGAGGCAGTAATTGTTGTGCTTCCAGCACTCAAAACAGTAACAACGTTTCCTGCGATGGTGGCTACAGCGGTGTTAGAGCTGGTGTAGGTTACTGTAGCACCAGAGTTCACGGTGGCACCCAAAGTGATGGTTGAATTGGCAGTGCTATAAGTGGGTAAGGCATTAAATGTTATTGAAGCAGCGGCGGGTGTAATATTTGCCGTCAATCCCGTTGGTTGCGTCAAAGTGTAATTTACAGCTGACGTTCCAGTTAATGTGCAGGTCGAAGAAACCACTATGCCATCAGCCACGTCAACAGAAGCAAAGGTCCCTGTGCCGTTGAAAGCGACATCATCGCTCCCAACTACTCCACTTAATGTTCCGGTAATGGTTGCTGAATTGTTGTTGTTAAAAACCTTATTCGTGGCGGCTGCATTATTTATGGTTAGTACTTTGGGTGAAACTACAATTGTGTTGATCACCTCCGCAGCGGGATTGTACGTTGCATTTCCAACCTGAGAGGCTGTTACAGAGGCCGTTCCAGCACCAACAATCGTTAAGGTTGAACCAGAAATCGACACTACAGAAGTATTGGATGAAGAATACGTGACTTGCAATCCTGAGGTGGCCGTTGCATTCAATGTCAACGGGCTATCACCATAGGTAACGCCAGATAAGGGGGCAAAACTGATGGACTGCGACAAACCTGACGGAGCAGAAACTGCTGAAGAGGGAATAGCAATGGTTGCTGTAGTTGCGTTGGTTGATGCCACAGAAATGTCACCACTAATGGATCCCGCTGCGGTAGCAGCGGAAATGCGGACGTAAACAGTGGTAGAAGATACGCTACCTGATGATTGTGTTAAGGTTATTGAGTTAGCATAACCAGATAATGCTGAAGTTGATACTTCAAACCCAGTTGGGGCAGTTACCAGAATATTGTCAACCAAATTGGATCCAGAAACAGTAAAAGATTGCTCTGCAGATGCTGCACCTTGCGTTGTAGACATGGATGAAATCGTGCCGGTAGCAATAATGGAGGGAGCGGGGATGTCTGTTCCTGTGACGCTCATGTTGTCGATGGAAAAACTAGGGCGGCCTCCAGAACCAGAAACCTCTCTGTACACCCAACGCAATTGAACTTCGGCCAAATTGTTACAGCCAGATGGAAGCGAAACAGAGATGGTAGAAGTGTTAATCGCTCCTGTACCCGATGTATTGGCTGTGGTATTGACATTAACATACTCTGATTCGTTAATTGTGGTAAAAGTACCAGTATTACCAACCCGGTATTGCAAGGCAAAAGCACCTATTCGATCAGTGCTTTGTGTTCTCTGTGTTCCCGCCAAATAAGACACAGAAATACTGTTTTTACCTACTGTATTAATCGACAAGCAAATCGATTTCATTGCACTGCCTGTACACAAAAATCCAATTTTCCCATTGAAATCATATACATTTCCGCCTGTTGATGCATTGGTGCCCCCTGCTTGTGTTTGATTTGCAGCTGGCGCCGATGTGGGATAAGCTGTAGAAGTACTTCCTGTGACAGTCCAACCCTGCCATCCAGCAGGATAGGTTGTAATGGCCCCTGTGTACGAAGCAAAATCTTGCGTATACGGCAAGGATTGCGGCGTTGGATTGGTTTGAGAAAACACCCCAACCACAGCTGAGAACATGAACGCCACCACCATCACCAGCGGAAGCAACTTTCTTAAAGACAAAATTTGAATTTTCATATGGGTTAATTGATGTACAAATGTACACGAAGCCCAAAAATAATTGTTAATCTTACATTAAGTTATTCAAAAAAAAAAGGGCTCTCGCCCTCTTTTAACATTCTGTTTTTCAATAATCTATTGTTTTATCCAACGAACATGGTGTTCTTTACCAGATCCAACAATCGAAATCCAATAAAGTCCGGATTGCAATGTGGAAAGATTCAAAGAGACCATGGTTTGATCTTCACCATTGGATTTCCATTGCTCCACCAAACGTCCTGACGCGTCCCTTACTGCAATCTCTTCAATCGTAAGGTCCTCAGAATTACTGATAATATTGATATTACCACCTACACCTGGATTTGGGTAAACAACGTACTTTCCTTCTGTGTTCCATTCTTCTTCGGATTCATCCCAAACGGGCATCGCAGTAAAACTACCTTTAAACTTAACACACTGCTCATCGGTGCCATAATCTCCGGGGACATTGTTTGGGAAGATGGGTCGAATTTTTACCCTCCACTCAGAGCCGGGTAAGAATCCATAGCTGGCCAAAGTGTACAGATCCCTTGAACCATTGGCGCCATACTGCTCAATGATGACCGGATTCCCATTGACCAAATAAGGTTGGCCATTCAAATATTGCTCAAATCGCCATTGGTATTTTATAGCACCACAAAACCATCGATCAGAGCGCAGGACTGTACCAACAGAGCGCAATGTTGGACAAACAAACAAACTACTGACATCAATATCAATCGCGGGCAATACATTCAATGTATTGGTCAAATTGGTCAAAAAAGACAAAGTCTCCATAGAACCATCTCCTATTGGATATTGGAAATTTCTGATCACCTTACCTGAATATACCGTGTTGTATTGTATTGAATTTCCAGATGCCGATAAGAATGATCCCAACAAAGCGGTGGGGCCTGTGGCGCTATACTCGGTTCCTCCTCCCAAAGGGGTAAGAATAATGGAGGAACTTATTGCTGTACTCATACCAGTAGGAATAACATTCGTACAACCTGTATTGTATACATATACATTGGTGTAATTGAAAGCAGATGAACCAGGATTTATCCGAATAGCACACAACGTGAATCCCTGACCGCTTTGAGCGTTGTTCATATTCATAACACGCAAATAATACTGATTACCCAATACCAAATCCGAATAATTCATGTATTCCATTGTGGGATTGGATGTTGCATCCATGAACTTCAACAATTGACCTGTTGAACTTCTTAGCTCCAAACCAACATCATTTCCATTTGGGGTACAACGAATAGACATACCTGATCCATTGGCTGTAAAGTAATACCAAACATCATTGTTATTGCTTAATGTATTGGTGCCAAACATTCCTGTAGGGGTAGCGCCTTGCAAAGTACCCGTCATCGTAGTGCACAAAGTAGATATTGTAGACAGTGGGCAGTTTGAAGCAAAAGCAGGATTATCATTGCCTGGGGCACATACTTCATTGATCAAGCCATCACAATCATCATCGACGTTGGTTGCGCACAACTCCTGCGCACCTGGGAAAATATTGATGTTGGCATCATTGCAATCCCCACCCAACACGATGTACCCTGAAGGTAAATCACATGCCGAAAAGGCTGTGTTAATGCCTCCGTAACCATCTCCATCGTTGTCCAAATAAAAATCTTGGAAAGTCAAATCCTCATCAATGATGGCATCGCAATCATCGTCTGCATTATTACAGAACTCAACAGCGCCCGGGTATACCAATTCGTCCGATGGATTGCAATCACCCGCCTGTGCTACATAACCATTTGGCTGAACACAATCACTAACTGCTGTTCCGTTTGCACCAAATCCATCCAAGTCCAAATCCAAGTAATAAGATGTCGCATTACCAACCAAAATGGTAAACGAATTTCCATTCGCTGTAGCTGCGGTCTGACAAGTATTGTTGGCCGTTAAGACAACCGTTACCACGTCATTGTTCGCAAGTGCAGTGTTAGTGTAAGTGGTTGCATTGGTTCCAACATTGGCGCCATTCAACTTCCATTGGTAAGCCGGTGTGGTTCCGCCGTTGGTGGGTGCTGCAGTGAAGGTCACACTGGTTCCTGAACAGATGCTGTTGTCGGCATCATTGGAGGTAACCGCTACCGATGGGGTAACATTGTTGATCACCGCTGTCGTGATGTTGTTTCCGTTTGCTGTAGCTGCGGTTTGACAAGTATTGTTGGCCGTTAAGACTACCGTTACCACATCGTTGTTCGCCAGTGTTGTTGTGCTATAAGTCGTTGCGTTGGTACCCACGTTGGTGCCGTTCAATTTCCATTGGTAAGCCGGTGTGGTTCCGCCGTTGGTGGGTGCTGCCGTGAAGGTCACACTGGTTCCTGAACAGATGCTGTTGTCGGCATCGTTAGAAGT
>JACCDH010304746.1_pt1 | contig 42701 bp, 49 predicted proteins | sample 7442481 | NCBI WGS metagenome assembly JACCDH01 (sample SAMN15323433, study PRJNA562643) | freshwater metagenome | isolation source: river surface water | place: USA:Blue River Watershed | collected 2017-08-15 | reverse complement strand
CCTTCGATGGTGTACTGGGCGATGGCGTCACGAATTTTTTCCAGATCGGCGTCGGTGAGGTCTTTCACCTTCTTGGAATAAGCGATGCTGCAAGCCTCGCAAATTTTGCGGGCGCGGGTGCGTCCAATGCCATAAATGGCGGTCAAGCCGATCTCAGCGTGCTGATGCGGCGGGATGTTGATACCAGCGATACGTGCCATGTTCGTCCTCTTGAATTGGGCTCAATCAGCCTTGGCGTTGCTTGTGGCGGGGGTCGGTGCAAATCACGCGGACCACGCCCTTGCGGCGGATGATCTTGCAGTTGCGGCAGATTTTTTTGACGGAAGCCGAAACTCTCATGTCGAGTTCTCCTCAAACTCTTTCAAACGCCCCGCACCTTATTTGGCACGGAACACAATTCTTGCTCGGGTCAGATCGTAGGGCGTGAGCTCCACGGTGCCCTTGTCACCCGGCAGGATCCGGATGTAGTGCATCCGCATCTTGCCTGAAATGTGGCCCAAGACCACATGACCGTTTTCCAGTTTCACCCGGAAGGTGGCGTTGGGCAGATTCTCCACCACTTCGCCTTGCATCTGAATGACGTCGTCTTTCGCCATCGGTTCATCAACCACCCAGGGTTGTCTTGAAATTGGCCTTTTTAAGAAGTGACTCGTACTGATGACTCATCATGTAGTTTTGAACCTGGGCCATGAAATCCATGGTCACCACCACAATGATCAACAACGAAGTACCACCGAAGTAAAAGGGCACGTTGTATTTCAGAATGAGGAATTCGGGCAGCAAGCAAACCAGGGCAATGTAGATCGCACCTGCCAAGGTCAAACGAGCCAAAATTTTGTCGATGTATCGAGCCGTTTGGTCACCCGGGCGAATGCCCGGCACAAATGCACCCGACTTTTTCAGGTTGTCGGCTGTTTCCCGGCTGTTGAACACCAGGGCCGTGTAAAAGAACGCAAAGAACACGATGGCCGCGACATACAACAAGATGTAAACCGGCTGACCGGGCGCCAAAGCGTTGGAAATTTCTTTCAGCCACAGCATGCTGTCGCCCGTGCTGAACCAGTTGACCACGGTAGCGGGCAACAAAATGATCGAAGAGGCAAAAATGGGGGGAATCACACCCGCCATGTTGAGCTTGAGGGGCAGGTGCGAGGATTGACCGCCATAGACCTTGTTGCCAACTTGCCGCCGGGCGTAATTGACCAAAATCTTGCGCTGACCACGCTCGACAAACACCACGAAGTAGGTGACCAAAACCACCAAAGCCACGATGAACAGGGCAATGATGATGCTCATCGCACCTGTGCGCACCAACTCGAGCAAGCCGCCAATCGCGCTGGGCAAACCCGCTGCGATACCGGCAAAAATCAGGATGGAGATGCCATTGCCCAGACCGCGCTCGGTGATTTGCTCGCCCAGCCACATCAGGAACATGGTACCGGCCGTCAGGCTGACCATCGTGGTGATCCGGAAACCCATGCCGGGATCCATGACCAAGCCAGCCGAAGACTCCAGAGCGACAGCGATGCCCATGGACTGGAACAAGGCCAACCCCAGGGTGCCATATCGGGTGTATTGGGTGATCTTGCGACGCCCGGCTTCGCCTTCTTTCTTCAGCGCTTCGAACGTCGGGACGACATAGGTCAGCAACTGCATGATGATCGAAGCCGAAATGTACGGCATGATCCCCAATGCGAAGACCGTGAAACGGGACAAGGCACCACCCGAGAACATGTTGAACAAATTCAACAATCCGCCTTGTTGGCCATTGAAGAGTTGCTGCAACTGCAAAGGGTCGATGCCCGGCACCGGAATGTGCGCACCGATGCGATAAACCACCAAGGCGAGCAACAAAAAGACGAGTCGGCGCGTCAAATCGCCGTACTTGCCGTTTTTGCCGGGGATGCTCTTGGTGGCCATGTCTTGCTTACCTGCGTGATTCTCAGGCCAGGGCGCCGCCAGCCGCCTCGATGGCAGCTTTGGCACCTGCGGTGGCACCGATACCGGTCAATTTGACAGCACGCTTGAGCTCACCGGTTTTAATGACTTTGACCACTTTGGCCAGCTCGCCCACCAGGCCAGCTTGCTTGAGGGTCACCAAATCCACTTCGGCAGCACCCAGTTGCTCCAGTGCGGTCAAAGTGATTTCAGCGTTGAATTTCAGCAGGTGCGACTTGAAGCCACGCTTGGGCAAGCGACGCTGCATGGGCATCTGACCGCCTTCAAAGCCGACTTTGTGGTAACCACCCGAACGGGACTTTTGACCTTTGTGACCACGGCCAGCGGTTTTGCCCAGGCCGGAACCGATGCCGCGACCGACACGACGCTTGGCGTGCTTGGCACCGTCTGCAGGTTTGATGGTATTGAGTTGCATGGTGTGACCTTTACAGGACTTTGACCAGGTAGCTGATCTTGTTGATCATGCCACGCACGGCCGGGGTATCTTCCAGCTCGCTGATCGAGTTGATTTTGCGCAGGCCCAACCCGCGCACGGTGGCGCGATGCGATTCTTTGCAACCGATGGGGCTGCGAACCAGCTGAACCTTGAGGCGAGGCGTGTTGCTCATGTCGTGCTCCGATCTCAGGCGAACAGGTCTTCGACCGACTTGCCGCGCTTGGCTGCCACTTCCGCAGGGGTGGTGGACTTGGCCAAGGCGTCAAAAGTGGCGCGAACCATGTTGTAGGGGTTGGATGAACCGTGGCTCTTGGCCACGATGTCGGTGATGCCCATCACTTCGAAGACGGCACGCATCGGACCGCCAGCAATGATGCCGGTACCCTTGGGAGCGGGCGCCATCTGGACGAATGCAGCGCCGTGATGACCCGTGACGTTGTGATGGATGGTGCCGTTTTTCAGCGACACTTTGGTCATGTTGCGACGGGCTTCTTCCATGGCCTTTTGGACGGCGGCCGGCACTTCTTTCGACTTGCCCTTGCCCATGCCCACGCGGCCATCGCCGTCACCGACCACGGTCAGAGCAGCAAAACCCAGAATACGACCGCCCTTGACCACTTTGGTCACGCGGTTGACGGAAATCATTTTTTCGCGCAGACCGTCATCACGAGCGTCGTCTTGCACCTTAGCTTGAACTTTTGCCATGTTTATTTCTCGCTCTGCTTAGAACTGCAAACCCGCTTCGCGGGCGGCATCGGCCAAAGCCTTGACACGACCGTGATAGGCAAAGCCCGAACGGTCAAAGGCCACTTTCTCGACACCGGCGGCCTTCGCTTTTTCAGCGATGCGCTTGCCGATCATGGTGGCAGCGGCGGCATTGCCCCCTTTGCCGGTGGCGCCCAGGGTTTGACGCACTTCGACTTCGGCGGTCGAAGCACTGGCCAGCACCTTGGTGCCGCAGCCCGAAACGATCGAAGCGTAAATGTGCAAATTGGTGCGATTGACCATCAGGCGAGCCACGCCCTGGGTCGCAATGCGAATCCGGGTTTGGCGGGCGCGACGCAGACGCTGCTGTTTCTTGTTCAACATGCTGCTGCTCCTTATTTCTTCTTGGTCTCTTTGATCACGATCCGCTCATCCGAGTACCGGATGCCCTTGCCCTTGTAAGGCTCGGGGGGGCGAATGGCACGGATCTCGGCGGCAATCTGACCCACGCGCTGGCGATCAGCGCCTTTGATCAGGATTTCGGTCGGAGCCGGGGTTTCCACCTTGATGCCAGCGGGCATGTCGATGTTGACCGGGTGCGAGAAGCCCACCGCCAAGTTGAGTTTGGCACCTTGCGCCTGGGCCTTGTAACCCACGCCGACCAGGGTCAACTTCTTCTCGAAGCCTTTGGTGACACCCACCACCATGTTGTTCACCAGCTGACGCATGGTGCCGCTCATGGCGTTGGCTTCACGGCTTTCGTTGGCCGGCTCGAAAGTCATCTTGCCGGCATCGTTTTTGATGGTGACCAGGGCATTGTTGGCCACCGACAGCGTACCGCCGGTGCCTTTGACGCTGATCTGGTCTTCTTTGATGGATACGTCCACGCCTTGCGGGACGATCACGGGCATTTTTCCTACACGGGACATGTTCGGACTCCTGCGATCAAGCGACGTAGCACAAAACTTCGCCGCCCACGCCGGTGGCGCGCGCTTTGCGATCGGTCATGACGCCTTTGGGGGTGGTGACAATCGCCACACCCAAACCGTTCATCACCTGGGGAATGTCGTCGCGGCCTTTGTAGACACGCAGACCGGGGCGGCTGACGCGCTCGATGCGCTCGATCACCGGACGACCCGCGTAATACTTCAGGGCGATTTCGAGCTCGGACTTGCCGCTCTCGGTCTTGACCTGAAAACCGTCGATGTAACCCTCGTCCTTGAGGACTTGGGCAATGGCCACCTTGACCTTGGAAGCAGGCACCAACACGGTGGGCTTGGCCACCATCTGGGCATTGCGAATGCGGGTCAGCAGGTCGGCGATGGGATCACTCATGCTCATGAAATTTCTCCTGCCTATTACCAACTGGCCTTGGTGATGCCGGGAATGTTGCCTTCGAAGGCCAATTCACGGATCTTGGCACGGCCCAAACCGAACTGACGGAAGGTGCCACGGGGGCGACCGGTCATTTCGCAGCGGTTGCGCTGGCGAGTGGGGTTGGCGTTGCGGGGCAACTTTTGCAAGGCGGCACGGGCAGCCATGCGCTCTTCTTCGCTGCGCTTGGCATCGTCGGCGATGCCCTTGAGCTCGGCGTACTTCTTGGCGTACTTGGCCACCAGTTTTTCGCGCTTGAGCTCGCGTTGGATCAATGCTACTTTAGCCACATGCCACCTCAGTTCTTGAACGGGAAACGGAAGCCCGACAAAAGTGCCTTGCACTCTTCGTCGTTCTTGGCCGTCGTGGTGATGCTGATGTTCAGGCCGCGCAGGGCGTCGACCTTGTCATACTCGATCTCGGGGAAAATGATCTGCTCTTTCACGCCGATGTTGTAGTTGCCACGGCCATCAAAAGCGCGACCGGAAATACCCCGGAAGTCACGCACACGGGGCAGGGCCACGGTGACGAAACGGTCGAGGAATTCATACATGCGCACGCCACGCAGAGTAACCATGCAACCGATGGCCTGGCCTTCGCGGATCTTGAATCCGGCGATGGCCTTTTTGGCTTTGGTCACGACAGGTTTTTGACCTGCAATTTTGGTCAGGTCGCTGACCGCATGGTCCATGACCTTTTTGTCGGCCACGGCCTCACTGACACCCATGTTGAGGGTGATCTTGGTGATGCGCGGCACCTCCATGGGAGATTTGTAACCGAACTTCTGGGTCAACTCGGGGACCACTTTTTCGCGATAGTGTTGTTGCAGTCGTGCCATGATCATGCCGCCTTGATTTCTTCGCCGTTGGACTTGAACACACGCACCTTGCTGCCATCGGCCAACACCTTGATGCCCACCCGGTCGGCTTTACCGGTGGCGGCGTTGTAGATCGCCACATTGGATTGGTGGATCGGCATGGCCTTTTCAATGATGCCACCCGTGATGCCAGCCATCGGATTGGGCTTGGTGTGCTTTTTCACGAGGTTGACGCCCTCGACCAGCAGGTGATCATCGTCTTTGCGCAACGTGACCACGCCACGCTTGCCTTTGTCACGACCGGTCAGAACGACCACGGTATCGCCTTTGCGTAATTTGTTCATGTGGCCCTCTGCTTAGAGAACTTCAGGTGCCAAAGACACGATCTTCATGAACTTCTCGGTACGCAGTTCACGCGTGACCGGGCCGAAGATGCGAGTGCCGATGGGCTCGAGTTTGTTGTTGAGAAGCACGGCGGCATTGCCGTCGAACTTGATCAGGGAACCATCGCCGCGGCGAATGCCTTTGGCAGTGCGAACCACCACAGCGCTGTAAACCTCGCCTTTTTTGACGCGGCCACGCGGAGCGGCTTCCTTGATGCTGACCTTGATGATGTCGCCCACACTGGCGTAGCGACGCTTGGAGCCGCCGAGCACCTTGATGCACAAAACCGATTTGGCACCCGTGTTATCGGCAACATCGAGCCGAGATTCTGTCTGGATCATTTTGATTAATTCCCAACTTGTACCGGTGGGCACACATCACATGCACACCACACCGATCAGTCTTGGTCCCGTCACTGGTTTGCAACATGCAAACTTCGCGTATGGGGTTGAAACTTCCACCTTTTTCAAAGAGGAAGCCCTCTATTATGACACAAGTTGCCTATTTTGCAAACGCTGTGCTCTTATTTTTTGGCTAACCCCCAAGCAGACCCCCTCGCAGAGCCCGGAGTCACCCGAATTCTCGCCCCAATTCTGCAGCTCGAATCCTTGCTTTTTCAATCGCTTCTTCAAAGTGACCGCTTACATTTGTGTTTTGCATGTGGGTCAATGCAGCATGGGTGGTGCCACCCTTGGAAGTGACTTTTTCACGCAACACAGCCGGGCCGTCGGGGCTGATGCGGGCGAGTTCGGCCGCGCCAGCCATGGTGCCCACCGCCAATTGCTGGGCCTGCGCCTCGCTCAAGCCCATGGCGACACCGGCACGCACCATGGATTCGATGAAATAAAAGAAATACGCGGGGCCGGAACCGGACAAAGCCGTCACGGCGTCCAGCAAAGGCTCGGCCTGGACCCAAGTGCAGGCTCCCGTGGAGGCCAACACCCGCTCGACCGCCTCGCGGTCAGACGGAGAGACAGAGTCACGGGCAAACAGACCCGTTTGTCCCAAGCCGACCAAGGCGGGCGTGTTGGGCATGGCACGCACGATGCGCTGCGAGCCCAGCCAGGCGGCAATGCTGTCACTGGTGATGCCGGCCGCCACACTGAGGTGCAAAGCCTGTTTCACATGAGGTGCGGCGGTACGGGCCGCTTCGGCAAACACCTGGGGCTTGACCGCCCAGATCACCAAATGGGCGCGGTCCAAATCGGCACCGGCTTGCGCCGAAACCGCCACGCCCAAAGCCTGCAGCCGCTGAGCCGCTTCGATGGCGGGGTCCACCACCTGAATCCGATCGGGCCGAACGCCTTGGCGCACCAACCCGCCCAAAATGGCGCTGGCCATGTTGCCGCCGCCGATGAATGCGATGTCAAGTTCCATGCCTGGAGTGTAGTCTTGCATGAACAGCGGGTTTCAGCGCAAGGCAAAGCCCAAAGCAATGCCGGCAAACAACGTCGCACCCAGCCAATGGTTCATGCGAAAGGCCAAAAAGCAGGGCTCGCGCCGGCGCTCCCGGATCAACCCGAAATGCCAAAGCGCCTGCAGCGCCGCAAGTGCCAAGGCAAGGTACCAGGGCCATCCCAGATCAAAGGGCGACAGCAAGGCCCACCAGATCAGCAAATGCAGGGCATAAAAGCCCATGATGGCCGCCACATCGAAACGCCCCAAAGTGATCGCTGAGGTTTTCATGCCGATGCGCAAGTCGTCATCGCGATCGACCATGGCGTATTCGGTGTCGTAAGCCAGCACCCAAAAAAGATTGCCCGCCAACAAGGCCCAAGCCAACACTGGGACTGCAGAACCCGCCTGATGCCATGCCATACCGCTCCCCTGCACCGCCGCAAAAGCCATCGGAATCCCGAAACTGAAGGCCACCCCGAGCACCGCTTGCGGCATGGACACATGGCGCTTGGCATAGGGGTAGATCAGGGTCACGGCCAGGGCGGCAAACGACCAGGCGATGGTGACCTCATTCAGGGTCAGAACCAGACCAAAGGCCAGCAATGCCAACAAAGCGCCCAAAGCCAGCGCCTGCCTCACGCTCAACACGCCGCTGGTCACCGGGCGCTGCGCAGTGCGCTTGACATGGCGATCAAAATCGCGATCGGCCACGTCGTTGATGGTGCAGCCTGCGCTGCGCATCAGGATGGTTCCCAGGACAAAAACCACCAACAAATGCCATCCGGGCCAGCCTTCGGCAGCCACCCACAGGGCCGACAGCGAGGGCCACAGCAACAGCAGCCATCCCGCCGGTCGGTCCCAGCGCACCAAATCCAGATAAGGCATCAGCCTCATGACAGACGCACCACCCCCGGCAATTCACACCTGTAAATGGCATTTCGCAGGGCGGCTATGGCTTCGTAGCGGGTGAAGCTGCGACGCCAGGCCAACACGACCCGACGCATGGGCGGGCTGTCTTCCCCGTCGACGATGGGCAGATAGCGCACGTACTTGTCGTCGGTGCGACTGCGCCCTCGCCGAGCCTTGGGGGCCACCAGCGCGTCGGTAGGCACCGACAAGCGGGGCACCAGTGTCACACCCATGCCTGCGGCCACCATGTGCTTGATGGTTTCCAGGGACGAGCCCTCAAAACTCTTGCGAATCCCTTCAGCGTCGCTGGAAAAGCGGGCGAACTCCGGACAGACCTCGAGCACATGGTCGCGAAAGCAATGGCCGTTGCCCAGCAAGAGCATGGTTTCGGACTTCAGTTCGCGGGCGCTGATCTGGCTTTTTTGCGCCAGCGGATGGCTGCTGGGCAGTGCCGCCAAAAAAGGCTCGTCGTACAACGGGGCCATGGCCAGCCCGGTATCGGGAAAGGGCTCGGCCATGATGGCACAGTCGATTTCGCCGGTGCGCAGCATCTCCAACAACTTGACCGTGAAATGCTCTTGCAACATCAAGGGCATCTGCGGCGTTTGCTCAATCGCATGGCGGACCAGTTCGGGCAAAAGGTAGGGGCCGATGGTGTAGATCACGCCGAGCTTCAGGGGGCCCGCCAAAGGGTCTTTGCCGCGCTTGGCAATTTCCTTGATGTTGGCCGCCATCTCCAGCACGCTTTGGGCCTGACGCACGATTTCATCACCCAGCGGCGTGACCGCGATTTCGCTGGCGTTGCGTTCGAAGAGTTTGACTTCGAGTTCGTCTTCCAGTTTTTTGATGGCCACCGACAAAGTCGGCTGCGAAACAAAGCAGGCTTCGGCCGCGCGGCCAAAGTGTTTTTCGCGGGCCACAGCCACGATGTATTTCAACTCGGTCAGGGTCATGCCTGAATTATCCCCGCAATCAGACGACGCATGAAAGCATCAGGCTTTGAGAAAGTCGGTGCGGGCACCCAGCCAGCGAGTCAAGTGCCGCTCGGCCAATTCGGGATGCTGATCGAGCATCTGCGGAGCGGTGCGCCGCGCCCACTCCAGCCACTCGGCATCGGTTTGCAAGTCAGCAAAGCGGAGCAGGGCCACACCCGACTGGCGCGCCCCCAAAAATTCGCCGGGCCCCCGGATCTCCAGGTCACGGCGGGCGATCTCAAAACCATCCGAGGTCTCGACCATGGCGCGCAAGCGCTCGCGGGCGGTGTCGGACAGGCGGCCGCCTTCGCCCACGGCGTACATCAGGACACAGGCCGAAGCAGCGGCTCCGCGCCCAACCCGGCCTCGCAATTGGTGCAATTGACTCAGACCGAAGCGCTCGGCGTGCTCGATCACCATCAGCGAAGCGTTGGGCACGTCCACCCCGACCTCAATCACCGTGGTGCTCACCAGCACCGCCATCTCACCCCGCGTGAACAGGTCCATCACAGCCTTCTTGTCTGCCGGCGGCATGCGCGAATGCAACAAACCCACCACCACAGGTCGGCCCGGGTCGCGATTGAGCGCCTCGCTCAATTGCTGGTGAGTTTCGGTGGCATTGCTCAGATCCAGCGCCTCGCTTTCCTCGATCAGAGGGCAGACCCAATAGACCTGCCGCCCTTCGTCGATTTGCGACCGGATCCGTTGCAGCAACTCGGCCTTGCGGCCATCGGCCACCAACCGGGTCAACACCGGCGTGCGACCGGGCGGCAATTCGTCCAGGGTGGACACATCGAGGTCGGCATAGTGGGCCATGGCCAATGTGCGCGGGATGGGCGTCGCACTCATCATCAGCATGTGGGGCTCCTGGACGCCATCGGCGTCAACGGCGCTCTGGGTCTTGCGCCGCAAGGTCAAGCGCTGGGCCACCCCGAAGCGGTGCTGCTCATCGATGATGGCCAGCGCCAGGCGTTGGAAATTCACATCCTGCTGAATGATCGCATGGGTGCCCACCACCAGCAAGGCCTCGCCCGAGGCGATGGCTTGCAGCATCTGTTGCCGCTCCTTTTTCTTTTGGCTGCCGGTCAGCCAGGCCACCCGCTTGCCCAGAGGGGCAAGCAAAGGCTCGATCCATTGCACCAGTTTGCGAAAGTGCTGCTCGGCCAGGATTTCGGTCGGCGCCATCAGGGCACATTGCCAGCCCGCGTCCATGGCCAAAGCGGCAGCCAGCGCAGCCACCACCGTTTTGCCCGAGCCCACATCACCTTGCAACAAGCGGTGCATGGGCACGCTGCGCGCCAGATCAGACGCGATTTCGTTTTCCACCCGCTGTTGGGCACCGGTCAATGCGAACGGCAAGGCCTGCCGCAAACCGGCCAAAATGGCGCCTGCTTTGGGCTTGAGCACCGGGGCGCGCAACGCATCACGCTCGCGCTTGGCCTTGAACTGTGACAGCTGCTGCGCCAACAACTCTTCAGCCTTGAGCCGACACCATGCGGGGTGTGAGCGATTCTCAAGGGTGGCCAGCCGGGTTTCAGGCGAAGGGTGATGGAGAAACTGCAAGGATTGCGCCAATGGCCAAATGCCCTCGGGTTGCAAAGGGTCTGGCAGGGTCTCTGAAAAAGCGCCCTCGCGCAAAGCGCGCTCTAGCCCGCCTTGCACCGCTTTGCGCAAGTAGGCTTGGGGCAAAGAGGCCGTGCTGGGGTAAACAGGCGTCAGGGCTTGAGCCAAGGGCGCCCCGGCCGCCGAAACAGCCGGATGCATCATGGTGCGCCCCATGAAACCGCCGCGTACCTCGCCCCGAACACGCACGCGTTGGCCCACCTCCAGCATTTTTTTCATGTTGGGGTAGAAGTTGAAGTAGCGCAGGGTGCAGGTGTCGCTGCCATCGTCGAGCACCGCCAGCAATTGACGGCGGGGCTTGAAACTCACATCGCACCGCGTGACCACCCCCTCGATTTGCGCCGACTCGCCCTCGCGGACGTCGCGCAATTTCACCACCCGGGTTTCGTCTTCATAGCGATAGGGCAAATGCAAAGCCAAATCCACCGCTCGCTCCAACCCCATCTTGCGCAGGGCTTTCTGCGGCGCTGACAGGGCAGGCTGGGTGGCTCGTGGGGTTGTTTCCGGCATGTCCTTGATTGTCGAGGATATTCAGCCACAATCGCGTTTCAATTCACTTGGAACGGGCCCGTCCGGCCCTCAAGACACATGCACGATCCTGCAACACCCCGAACCGAGTTCACGCTCTCGGACTTCGATTTCACACTCCCCCCCGAACTCATCGCCCAACACCCTGCGCCCGAGCGCAGTGCCTCGCGCCTGCTCGATGGACGCGATCCCGCACCCGCCGATCGGGTGTTTCGGGAGCTGCCCGACCTGTTGCAGCCCCATGACCTGCTGGTTTTCAACGACACCCGGGTGATCAAGGCGCGCCTGCACGGCAAAAAACCCAGCGGCGGCGCCGTGGAGTTGCTGGTCGAACGGGTCCTGGCCGATGTGTCGGGAGAGCCGCCCCATCAGGTCGTGGCCCACATGAAAGTCAGCAAAAAACCGACGCCCGGCACCCGGTTGCTCATGGCGGGTGGCTTTGAGGCAGAACTGCTGGGGCGTTGGCCCGATGATCAGGGCCATTTGTTTCGCTTTGCCTTCAGTGGCTCGCCTCACGACCTCATGGCGGCCCACGGTCATGTGCCTTTGCCACCCTACATCACCCACGAAGACGACGCCGAAGACGAGCGTCGTTACCAGACCGTGTTCGCCCGCGAGCCCGGTGCGGTCGCCGCGCCCACCGCCGCCCTGCACTTTGACGAAGGCGTGCTGGCTCGGCTGGCTGAGCGTGGCGTGAGCCGCGCCAACGTGACCCTGCACGTGGGTGCCGGCACCTTCCAGCCTGTCAAAACCGAACGCATCGACGAGCACGTGATGCACCACGAGTGGTACCGCATTCCGCCCGCCACCCTGGAAGCGATCGCGCGTTGTCGGCAACAGGGTGGGCGGGTGCTTGCGGTGGGCACCACCACCGTGCGCACGCTGGAGTCCTGGGCCCGAACGGGCCGGACCGAGGGCGACACCAACATCTTCATCACGCCCGGCTTCGCTTTTCAAGTGGTCGATCTGCTGCTGACCAACTTCCACTTGCCCAAGAGCACGCTGATGATGCTGGTATCGGCCCTGGCCGGCTACGAGCACATCATGGACTTGTACCGTCATGCGATCGAGCACCGCTATCGGTTCTTCAGCTATGGCGACGCCATGTTGCTGCAACGCAACCCTCACCTACAATTTGACCGTGCTTGAATTCAAACTGCTCACCACCGACCCCGCCAGCCACGCCCGCCGAGGCACGCTGACGCTGAACCACGGCCAGGTGCAAACCCCCATCTTCATGCCGGTTGGCACCTATGGCACCGTCAAAGGCGTGATGCCCCGCAGCCTGGAAGACATGGGGGCGCAAATCATTCTGGGCAACACCTTCCATTTGTGGATGCGACCCGGTCTGGACATCATGCAAAGTTTTGGCGGACTGCACGGCTTTGAGCGCTGGAACAAGCCCATCCTGACCGACAGTGGCGGCTTTCAGGTCTGGTCGCTGGGCGAGATGCGCAAGATCACCGAGGAAGGTGTGCATTTCGCCTCACCGGTCAATGGCGACAAGCTGTTCATGTCGCCTGAAGTCAGCATGCAAATCCAGACCGTGCTCAACAGTGACATCGTGATGCAGCTCGACGAATGCACGCCTTACGAGACCAAAGGCCACCTGACGACCGAGGCTGAAGCGCGCGCCAGCATGGAAATGAGCCGGCGCTGGGCCCTGCGCTCCAAGGCTGAATTCGAGCGGCTGGGCAATCCCAACGCCCTCTTTGGCATCGTCCAGGGCGGCATGTTTGAACATTTGCGGCAAGAATCGCTGCAAGCGCTGGTCGAAATGGACTTTCCGGGCTATGCCGTGGGTGGCGTCAGCGTGGGCGAGCCCAAAGACGAGATGTTGCGCATCATGGCGCACACCCCGCACCGCTTGCCGACCCACAAGCCGCGCTACCTCATGGGCGTGGGCACGCCCGAGGACCTGGTGCAGGGGGTGGCAGAAGGCGTCGACATGTTCGACTGCGTCATGCCCACCCGCAATGCCCGCAACGGCACCCTGTTCACCCGGTATGGCGACCTGAAGATCCGCAACGCCCGCCACAAGAGCGACCCGGGTCCTTTGGACCCCACCTGCACCTGCTATGCCTGCGCCGGCCACACGCGCGCCGATGGCAGCCCCAGCGGTGGTTTCAGCCGGGCTTACCTGCATCACCTGGACCGCTGTGGCGAAATGCTCGGCCCGATGCTGGCCACGATTCACAACTTGCACTATTACCTGAACCTGATGCGCGAGGTGCGCGAGGCGCTGGAGCAAGGCCGATTCACCGAATTCCGCCGCCAATTCGCCCAGGATCGCGCCCGCGGGGTCTGAACCGACATGAGCCTGCAATCCGTCCGCGATTTTTTTGCCAGCCGGGGGCTGGATGTGCCCATCCTGATCACGACCGAAACCACCGCCACGGTGGCGACAGCGGCAGCGGCGCACGGGGTATCTCCCGGGCAAATCGCCAAAACCCTGGCATTCAAGTTGCAAGACGGACGCGTCATTTTGGTGGTGGCCGCCGGTGACGTGCGCATCGATCACGGCAAATTCAAGGCCACTTTCGGCAAAGGCAAAATGTTGCCCGCCGATGAAGTGGTGCAACTCACCGGCCACCCGGTCGGAGGCGTCTGCCCGTTTGGCCTGGCCACCCCCTTGCCGGTGCACCTCGACCAGTCCTTGCAAGCCTACGACGAGATGCTGCCCGCGGCTGGCAGCATCGACAGCGCGGTTCGCATTTCGGTGGCGCTGATGGCCGATGTGACCCAGGGCGTTTGGGTGGATGTCTGCACATCACCCCTGCCCGCACAATCCTGATCAGGCTTTGGGCAACTCGATGCCCGGAAAAATCTTGATCACCGCACTGTCATCCTCTCGCCCATGACCGGCCGATGAAGCCTGCATGAACATCTGGTGTGCCGTGCTGGCCAGAGGCAACGGGAATTTGCTGCCACGCGCGGTGTCCAGCACCAAGCCCAGATCCTTGACGAAAATGTCTACCGCCGAAAGCGGCGTGTAATCACCCGCCAACACGTGCGCCATGCGGTTTTCGAACATCCAGCTGTTGCCGGCGCTGTGGGTGATCACCTCGTACAGCTCAGCGGCATCGACCCCCTCGCGCAGACCCAGGGCCATGGCTTCTGCAGCAGCGGCAATGTGAACACCGGCCAACAGCTGGTTGATGATCTTCACCTTGGAGCCGTTACCGGCTCGGTCGCCGAGTTTGTAAACCTTACCGGCCATGGCTTGCAAAAAAGGCTCGGCACGGGCATAGGCCGCAGCCGAACCAGCGGTCATCATGGTCATCTCACCGCTGGCGGCACGCGCAGCGCCGCCCGAAATGGGGGCATCGAGATAATGCAATCCCATGTCATTCAGGGCTTGCTCCCATGCGATCGAGCGTTGCGGCGCCACGGTCGAGCACATCACGAAGGTACTGCCGGGCTTCATCGCCTGAGCCAACCCGCCTTGTCCGTTGCCACCCCACAACACCTGCTCGGTCTGTTCGGCATTCACCACCACCGAGATCACCACATCGCACAAGGCACCCAATTCGGCCAGGCTCGCGCAGGCCACGCCCCCTTCAACCACAAAAGCTTGTGCAGCCTCGGCACGCACATCGAACACATGCACCTTGTGACCTGCGCGGCGCAAACTGCCGGCCATGCCTGCGCCCATGGCGCCCAAACCAATCAATCCCACCTGGCTCATGTCGACTCCCGGGTGAACACCGTTAAAACCCCGGTGTAACCGTATAAATTTTGATGCGCGATTTCTCCGCCGGCGAAAAACCCGACCAAGGGCACATCCCCCAAAGCCCTGCGCACCAATTGCAACTCGGCGCTGGCGGCACCAAAATGCGGCCCGCCCCGACCGGCACAACTGACATACAAGGCGCCGGCCATGCCGCGCGCCAAATGTGGCCCCCGAGTCGCCTCGTTGGCCATGGCCTCGCCCCATTCGGCGCTGACCTCTTCAGGCTCCAGCGCTTCGCGAATTTCTGCACCAATGCGCAGCAAATCGGCCTTGGCCGCCACCGGGTTGCGTTGGCAAAATGCCAACAGCATGTCTTCTTCCAAATCTTGCGCGACCGCAAAGGCGCGCCGGTTGGGATCCAGGCCAATGATGTGGCGGACCATGACTTCTTCGCCAAACTCACCGCCACGCTGCAGCATGGCGTGTGCCGATCGGGTGAGCCCCACCAGCGTTTGGCGCACCTTTTCGACCGCACGGCGCTGATCGTAAAGGTCCACCCCCAGGTCGGCCAACAGCACGTCCAGTGCCGCTTCACCGTCCAGGTGAGTGACCACATGGCCGTCGTGGCCGGTCACCGTGCGGGTGATCGAGATGGGTTGGCAACCCTGAGTCACCCGCGACACCAGAGCCACCTCGGGCGCAAAAGCCACCCCGCTCAGGCCGCCCTGAAACACGCCGGTCTCGACCTCGGCAGACTCACTCAACGACCACTGGGGCAATCGGCCCCGACCACTGGCCAAGCCGCCAAAGACATGGCCACTGCGGGTGCTTTCCGCCAGTTCGGTCACCAATTCAGCCAGGTCGGGCGTATCGCCATCGGCGTGCACCAGCGCCGTGCGGGCCTCAAAACCTTGGGCCAGGGCCTGGCTGAGTGGTTTTTGGCCACTGAAGATGCGGTAGGACAGGGCAGGCAAATCCAGCAACATGACGCTCAGCGCCGGTTCGTCGAAATATTCAACCCCCGGGGCGCACACCCCAATGCCCGTGGTGCCGGCCCATTCGGTGACCATGGGCAATTCTTTGCGCAGATGGGACAAGATCGCGGCGGCATGCGCCGCATAGCGATCGGTCAGGTACAACAGACCCAATCGGGGTTGGTCGGCATAGTCGGGCAAAGCCATTTGGGCCCGCAACTGGGCCACCACCAGCCCTGCCGCCATGGCCCACTGCGGATGGGTGGCGTGCCCGTGGGGAAACAGCTTCATGTCTTTTTGCGCCGGGTTGTGGTCGAGGTTTTGCGCGCCGTTGGGGCTGTTTGGCGACCTGGCTCGGTCTGGGCAGTCGCATCAGAGGCGGCTGAAGTCGCCGCCATTTTTTGCGCCTTGTCCTGCATGTCTTTCATGGCTTCGCCGGCAATTTGCTGAAACTGTTGTGTCAGCGCACCCCACCAAGCCATGGGATCCACCGCGCCCGCACCTTCGGTCGGGTTCCCATCGGTCTGCTTTTGAGCAGCCGCTTTGGCGTTGGATTTCGCCCTCGCTTTGGCCGCGGGCTGAGCGGCTTCGGTCGCTGCCGGTGCAACCGGCTTGACCTTCAAGGCATCGGCCAAATGACCCATGCTCACATTCATGCCCTGCAATGTCGCCAAGGTCATGCGCTGAACCTCCAGAGCCTGAATGGTGGCCGCCACGGCCTGGCTGTTTTGCTCCAACCAGAACTGCACCGTTTTCAGATCCTGAATGCGACGCTCCAGCTCCTTGGGATCGAGCGTGGGCGCGACCCAGCTGCTGACCGAGGGCGCGCCCGAAGCGGCCGAAGTGCCAGCCAACTTCTGCAGAAAATCAAAACCGGGCACGAATTTTGAGAAGTCCGGGGTGCTGTTGGAAGTCATGGCGCTCCTTTGGGTTTGTCAGTCACGAATCCGATTTTTTGCACGCCGGCGACTTGGGCTGCTGACAGGGCCTGCGCCACAGCATCGTATTGGGCCTGACGATCGGCCCAAATGTGCAAGGCGGCTTGTGGGTCTCGGGCCGCCCACTGCGCCAACTGCTCGCGCAACTCCGACAGAGTCAGAGGCACCTGATCCAGCACATAGCGCCCCTGGTTGTCCACCATCAAGCGTGACACCGCAGGCTTGGCCTCCAGCGGCTGGCTGGCGGCCTGGGGCAATTGCAGCTGAACCGCCTGCTTCATGACGGGCATGGTGATCATGAAGATGATGAGCAGCACCAACATGACATCGACCAGCGGCGTGACATTGATCTCGCTCATCACCTCGTCGGCTTCTTCATGTGCCTGAAAACCCATCTCACGCCCCTTGCTTGACGCCGGCACGAGCCGCTGCCAGCACCACCTCGGCGTGCAAGGCCGTGGCAAATTCACGCAAATGGGCTTGTCGATTTTTACCCAGACGAACCAAGCCGTTGTAAGCCAGCACCGCCGGGATCGCAACCGCCAAACCGAAGGCGGTCATGATCAGGGCCTCGCCCACCGGGCCGGCCACTTGATCGATGGATGCCTGGCCCGACTGGCCCATTTGAATCAGGGCATGGTAGATGCCCCAAACCGTGCCAAACAGCCCGACAAAAGGGGCCGTAGCCCCGACCGAAGCCAGCAAAGTCAGACGGGACTGAATTTCGCGCCATTGCGCATCCAGGCCCGACTGCAAACGACGCGTGACCCAATCGCTGGGATCGACGCGCATCTCGACCCAGCGCGTCTGTGCGGCTTGCTCCAACTCCGCGCCGGCTTGGCGCGCCAGAACCGTCAGCTGCGCATAGGGGTCATCAGGCGTCGACCGATCCGGCACGGCCTGGCGTTGTGCCTCGCTCATGCCGGGCCAGTCGTGCATCAATCCGGCTTGTTTTCTCAGCCGGGCCAACTGCATCGCCTTGAGACACAACACCGACCAGGTGATGATCGACATCGCCAACAACATCAGCGCCACCCCACGGGTCACCGCATCGCCCTGCGACCAAAAATGACCCCAACCGACCGAACTGTCCATGTTTCAATCCTTGTGCTGTTTCAGATCAAACGCAATCGGTACATTGAACCACATGGCCACAGGCACTTCCCCCCGTTTGGCCGGCACATACCGCCAGGCCATGACCGCATCCATGGCCGCTTGATCAAGGCGACTGTAACCGCTTCTTTGCGCCCAATGCGCCTCGACGGGCATGCCCCGTTCGTCAATGTACACCCGAATCACCACCCGGCCCTGCTCACCCAAACGCCTGCTGATGGCGGGATAAGCGGGTGGCGGATTGTTGAGATAGGCCGCACGCTCGCTGGGCAAGCTCAAAGGCAGCGCTTCGGCGGGTGCCGGCAAAATCGCCGGCCCCAAGGCAGCGCGCGGTTCGGCCGTGGGAGTCGACTGGCTGCCCACCCCCGTGGGAGGCGGTGCCGATGTGGCAAAGGGCGCTGCCGCCGCCGCGCCGCGCACCGACTCGACCACGGGGGTCTGCGCGGGCTGGGGCAACGGCTCGGGCGGCCGTGACGGCGGCGCATAGGCCTGCGGCGTCAAGTTGGGCTGCGCCCTGACAGGTGGCTGCGTCGCAGCCGGCCGGGAAGGCACAGGGGGCGCGCGCAAAGGCACCGGCAAAGTCGTGACGGGATCGACCCACTGGATGCGTGGCTCACTTTCAGTCGGCGCACGCCATCCGGGCCAACCCAACCCCAGAATTCCGGCATGCACCAGGGTCACGCTCAGCCCGACCAGCCACACCCTCCGAGCGGAAATGGCGCGCCTGGGTAAACCCGCCTTGGCTGCCATGCAAGCCCTGCCAGATCAGGCCAAGGGGGCGATTTTTTGGTCAATCGCGCCAAACACACTAAGGCCGTCAACGCCCTTCATTTCGATGCGAATGGTGTCATTGAACCGCATGTATTCGGTGCTGGGCTGTCCATCCAGGATGGTCTCGATGGCGCGCTTTTCGGCGATGCAACTGTAGCCCTTGGGCCAGGACTTGCGGCCGTCTTGCTCCACCCCCTGATTGCTGATGGTCCCACTGCCCACGATCGAACCGGCGCGCACATTGCGGGTCTTGCAAATGTGCGCGATCAACTGCCCAAAATGAAAAGTCATGTCGGGACCCGCTTCGCACATGCCCACTTTGCGACCGTTCCATGTGGACTGAACCGTCAGATGCACCCGCCCGTGCTGCCAGGCTTCGCCCAACTCATCAGGCGTGACGGCAACCGGACTGAAAGCTGTGGCGGGCTTGCTTTGGAAAAAGCCAAAGCCTTTGGACAACTCGTCAGGAATCAGGTGGCGCAAGGAAACATCGTTGGCCAACATCAGCAGACGAATACCTTCCAGCGCCGCGTCTGCATCGGTGCCCATCGGCACATCCCCGGTGATCACGGCCAACTCGGCCTCGAAATCGATGCCATGATCTTCGCTGACGCACACCACATCGTCGGTGGGTCCCAAAAAATCATCGCTGCCGCCCTGATACATCAGGGGGTCGGTGTAGTAAGCAGCAGGCACCTGCGCCTGACGTGCCGCACGCACCAATTCCACGTGGTTGATGTAGGCGGATCCGTCAGCCCACTGGTAAGCCCTGGGCAGGGGAGCCATGCACATGCGAGGATCAAAGGGGAAAGCATGGCGGGCTTTGCCCTGGTTCAGGGTGTCGTACAAATCCTGCAATTGCGGCGCCAGAAAATTCCAGTCGTCGAGCACCTGCTGCAAGCGGCTGGCAATACCCGTCGCATAATGGGCCAAACTCAAATCGCGCGAAACCACCACCAATTGGCCATCGCGCGAGCCATCTTTGTAAGTCGCCAGTTTCATGGCCTGCTCCTTGGGTTCAAGTCGGATACCCGACGAGTTGTATGCTCGCATCTTACAGTTTTGTCGAACCGAAACCTGACCCCTGCCGCCCTCATGACCCGCATCCGGTCTCCACGCCCTGACCGCCGTTCCTTCAAATGGGCGGGTGCCGTTCTCGTGTCGATGGCACTGCATGCCCTGCTGCTGATGGCCACGCCTGGTCCGTCTTCCGCACCGGTCTGGGTTCAGGTGGTCGACCCCATCCTGGTGAACGAAGCTCGCCCCGAGCCCCCGGCCCCCAGTGACGCCCTTCGACAAATGGCCCGCAGTCCAGCGACCCGAACACGCCCATTGGTCCGCCCCCAGTCACCCGTCTCCGAGCCCGCTTCCAACCCCGGGTCGTCCCATCCGGCGGCCGCCCCTGCGCAGGCCCCGACCGTGGCAGAGGCTGCCCCCGGGGTCCTCGAACCCCTTGCACCCGAACGCCCGCTCGAATCCCCGACAACCAGCGACGCCACGCCCTCAACCGAAGTCAAACCCGGTCCTGCCAGCCCTACCGAACCGCCGGCACCCAGCGGCCCCCTTTGGTTGCCTGGTCAAGCGGCGCAGTTGCCTGGCGCTCAGCAAGCCTCGTATCAGATCGAAGGGCTGGCCAACGGGTTGGCCTACCACGCATCCGCCACCCTCACCTGGACCCCTGAGCCCGATGAGCGCTATGCATTGGCCTACAAAGTCGGGGCTTTTTTGTTGGGCAGTCGATCCCAACTCAGTCAGGGCCTGCGCAGTGCAACCGGTCTGGAGCCGCGCACCTTCGTGGATCAATCGCGCCGCGCACAGACCACCACAGTAGATGCCGAGCGCCAACTGGTTCAATTTCCCAACCAAGCCACCCCTCAGCCATGGCAGCCCGGTGTTCAGGATCGACTCAGCGTGTTCGTTCAGCTGGGCGCCTGGGTGGCCTCGGCCCCGACGGCTTTTGAGGCGGGGCAAAACTTCAAGCTGTCGGTTTGGAGTTCGCGCCAGACCGAGGTCTGGCTGGTCGCCGCGCAGGGGCGTGAAAAGACGGCAACGCCTTATGGCGAACAAATGGCATGGCGCCTCAAACGTTTGCCGCTGAGCGCAGGAGATGCCCAAATTGACATTTGGTATGTGCCCGACTGGGGGCCCTTGCCCGTGCGCGTCGAGTGGCTGGAGGCGAATGGCAACCGGGTGGAGCAAAGCCTGAAAGGCCTGCTGCCCGCACCCGCCGGCCAACCCCGGACGCCCTGAACCGGGCCAGGCAGCGCCTGTTATGCGTGTCTTTTGATGGCGTCGGCCAGCGTGCCGACCAACTGTTCGATGTGGGCGTTTTCAACGATGTACGAAGGTGCCAGCACCACGTTATCGCCCGCCGGTCGCACCAGACAACCACGCTGGAAACAATCGAGAAAGATGTCAAAGGCTCGTTTGCCGGGCGCGCCCGCCAAAGGCGCGAGCTCGACCACAGCGGCCAAACCCATGCTTCGGATTCCGATCACGTTGGGCAAGCCCTTCATGGTCGAGTGCATGGCATCGCCCAACACGCGTCCCATCGTCCCCGCCCGCTCGAAGAGCTTTTCGCGCTCATACAACTGCAAGGTGGCAATGGCCGCGGCACATGCCGCCGGATGCCCGGAATAGGTGTAACCGTGGAAAAACTCGATCGCCCACTCGGGGGCTGAAACCCCCATCAAGCCGTCGTAAATGAAATCGCGGCAAATCACTCCCCCCAGCGGAAAGACCCCGTTGGTGACGCACTTGGCGAAATTGAGCATGTCGGGCACCACGCCATAAAAATCGGCGGCAAAGGCATGGCCCATGCGCCCAAAGCCCGTGATGACCTCGTCAAAAATCAGCAAAATGCCGTGCTTGTCACAGATCTCGCGCAAGCGCTGGTTGTAGCCCTTGGGCGGGATGTACCAACCCGCACTCCCCGCCACCGGCTCGACAATGATGGCTGCCACATTGCTGGGGTCGTGCAGGGGCAGGATGCGCTGCTCGAGTTCGAGCAAAAAATCCTCGTCGCTTTGTGGCTCGGCATGGTGCACATAAGCGTTTTTGGGATCGTGGATGAAACGCATGTGATCCACCCGGGGCAGCATGGCCCCGCCGAACACCTTGCGGTTGCCCGGTATGCCACCCACGCTCATGCCCCCAAAGCCAACACCGTGGTAGCCTCGCTCGCGCCCGATGAACACGTTGCGGTGCCCCTCGCCCCGAGCCCGGTGATACGCCAAAGCCACCTTGAGTGCGGTGTCGGCAGCTTCGGAGCCCGAGTTGCAAAACAGCACCTTGTTCAGATCGCCGGGCGCCAAATCGGCGATCATGCGTGCGGCTTCAAAAGCCTGATCGTTGCTGGCCTGGAAAGCCGTGCCGTAGTCCAGGGTGTCGAGTTGGCGTTTGATGGCCTCGTGGATCGGGCTGCGGTTGTGGCCGGCCCCGACACACCACAGGCTGGAAATACCGTCTATGACCTGTCGACCGTCGTGGGTCGTGAAATGCATGCCATCGGCCTTGACGAAGATTCGGGGCTCTTTGCGGAAGTGCCGATTGCCCGTAAAGGGCAGCCACTGGTGCTCAAAATTGATGCCCACCTGAGCAGCGGCACCTTGCGCCTGAGCGGCGAAATCGTTGTAAGCCATGGCTTGTCTCCAGATTCAAACGGATCGAAAAACCCATTCTGACACCATTGCCCCAAGTCTGAAAAGCCCTCAGGCGACAACCGCCCGAACTCAGTAACGGTCCAGTTCGGGAAAAGGCATGCGGCCGCCCCGGATCACCATCTTGCCGTACTCGGCACAGCGCGTCAAAGTGGGAATCACCTTGCCCGGATTGAGCAACCCGGCGCTGTCAAAGGCTTGCTTCACGCCCAGCATCTGGGCGTTTTCTTCCGGGGTAAATTGGACACACATGCTGTTGAGCTTTTCAATGCCCACACCATGCTCGCCCGTCACCGTGCCGCCCATGGCCACGCTGGTTTCCAGGATGTCCGATCCGAACAACTCACACCGATGCAACTGATCGGGATCGTTGGCATCAAACAGGATGAGCGGATGCAAATTGCCGTCACCGGCATGAAAGACATTGAGGCATTTCAGCCCGTACTTGCTTTCCATCTCCGAAATCGCCTGCAAGATATCGGCCAAGCGCTTGCGTGGAATGGTGGAGTCCATGCACATGTAGTCCGGGCTGATGCGCCCCGATGCCGGGAAGGCATTCTTGCGGCCGCTCCAGAACTTCAGGCGTTGCGCTTCGTCTCGGCTGACGGTCAGGGCGGTGGCCCCGCTGGCCCGCAAAACCTCGCTCATGCGGCCAATTTCCTCTTCGACCTCTTCGGGGGTGCCGTCGCTTTCGCACAACAAAATAGCCGCGGCCGACAAATCGTAACCCGCATGCACAAAATCTTCGACCGCCACCGTCATCGGGCCATCCATCATTTCGAGGCCGGCCGGGATGATGCCGGCAGCGATCACCGCAGCCACGGCCTCGCCGGCTTTGCGCACATCATCGAAGCTGGCCATGATGCAGCGCGCCAATTGCGGCTTGGGCACCAGTCGCACCGTGACTTCGGTGGTCACGGCCAACATGCCCTCGCTGCCCACCACGGCCGCCAGCAAGTCGTATCCCGGGGCATCCAGGGCATCCCCACCGAATTCGATCGGTTCACCCTCGACCGTGTAGCCGCGAACCTTGAGCACGTTGTGCACCGTCAGCCCGTACTTGAGGCAATGGACGCCGCCCGAGTTTTCTGCCACATTGCCCCCGATGGTGCAGGCGATCTGGCTGGAAGGATCCGGCGCGTAGTAAAGACCCAAAGGCGCGGCCGCCTCGGAAATGGCCAAATTGCGCACGCCACACTGGACCACCGCCGTGCGGGTGTGGGCATCCACCGACACAATCCGGTTGAACTTGGCCATCGACAAAGTCACACCCTCGGCATGCGGCATGGCACCGCCCGACAAACCGGTGCCAGCGCCGCGAGCCACCACCGGAACGCCCAAGCGATGACAGACCTTCAGCACCTGCTGCACCTGGGCATCGGTCTCCGGCAAAGCCACGCACAAAGGCCTTTGTCGATAAGCCGTCAGGCCATCGCATTCGTATGGCGTGGTGTCCTCCGGGGTGTGTAAAACGGCATGAACGGGCAAAACCTCGGCCAAGGCCGCCACGATGCGCGATTGCAAGCGGGCCCGATCAACCGGGGGCAAAAGAGACTCTGGGGCATTCATGCATCAGACTGTACTGGAAAAGCAACGCCCGCACGAGGCCGCTGGCCAAACAAGGCCGTGCCCACCCGCACCAGGGTGCTGCCAGCATGGATGGCGGCCTCCAGATCGGCCGACATGCCCATGGACAACGTATCCCATGCGGGCAGCCCCAAGGCTCGCCCCAGGTCGTGAAACAAGGTCTGCGCGCGGCGATGAATGTCGCATTGGGCTTCAAACCCCTCAACCGGATCGGGGATGGTCATCAAACCCCGCAAGCGCAAGCGGGGCATGGCCGCCACAGCCTGCGCCAAAGCAAGCGCCTGATGCGGGTGCACGCCAGCCTTGGTGGCGCCGCCATCGATGTTGACCTGCAAACACACCTCCAGCGGCGGCAAATGCGCCGGGCGCTGCTCGCTGAGTCGTTGTGCGATGCGCAAGCGATCCACCGTGTGCACCCAGTCAAAATGCTCGGCCACCAAGCGGGTCTTGTTGCTTTGCAAAGGGCCGATGCAATGCCAGACCAACTCCGCCCCCAAAGGGGTAGCCGACAAGGCCTGGATTTTGTCGACACCCTCTTGCACATAATTTTCACCAAAGTCGCGCTGTCCGGTGGCCTCGGCCAGCTCTTGCACCGCCTGCACCGGAAAGGTCTTGGACACCGCCAGCAAGGACACCGAATGGGCGGGCCTGGCGGCGGCCTGCTCAGCCTGTCTGATCCGTTGGCAAACCCCGTGCCAACTGTCGGTCCATCTTTGCATCATGCCCGCCACTTTAACCCCGAGTGCCCCCGCAAGTCACGGCTGCATCGCAAAGACTTATGATTTATCCATTCATTTTTCAAGGAACCGACCCAATGGCCAGCACCAACCCCAAAACCTACGAATCCGCACCCGTCACCCGCGTCGCCTTTCTGGGCCTGGGGGTCATGGGGTATCCCATGGCCGCACACCTGGCCCTGGCCGGCCACACCGTCACGGTCTACAACCGCAACCCGGCCAAAGCCCAAGCCTGGCAACAAGAACATGGCCACGTCACAGCCGCCACCCCGCGCGAAGCCGCGGCCAACGCAGACATCGTCTTCATGTGCGTGGGCAACGACGATGACCTGCGCTCGGTGGTGCTGGGCCCCGATGGCGCTCTGGCCGGCATGAAAGCCGGCACCATCCTGGTCGATCACACCACAGCTTCGGCCAATGTGGCGCGTGAACTGCACGCCCTTGCCGCCCAGCAAGGGGTGGCCTTCATTGACGCACCGGTCTCGGGCGGTCAGGGTGGTGCTCAAAATGGCCTGCTGACGGTGATGTGCGGAGGCGAGCAAGCGGCCTTTGATCGGGTCAAACCGGTGGCCATGGCGTTTTCTCGCGCTTTTGCCCTGATGGGCCCCCCCGGCGCCGGCCAATTGACCAAAATGGTCAACCAGATTTGCATCGCCGGTTTGGTCCAGGGCCTGAGCGAAGGCGTCGCCTTTGGCATGCGTGCGGGCTTGAACATGGAACAGGTGCTGGAAGTGATCGGCAAAGGCGCCGCACAAAGCTGGCAAATGGACAACCGGGGCAAAACCATGGTGGCCGACAAGTTCGATTTCGGCTTTGCTGTCGACTGGATGCGCAAGGACCTGGGGTTGGTGATGGACGAGGCCAAGCGCAACGGTGCCCGTGTACCCGTGACCGCGTTGGTCGACCAGTTCTACGCCGATGTGCAGCAAATGGGCGGTGGCCGTTGGGACACCTCCAGCCTGATCAAACGGCTCGGTTGATCCAGCAATGAAAAAGGGCCTCTGCACACAGAGGCCCTTTTTGACACGCCGGGTTCACTTCTTCGGTGGCTCGGGCAACAGGGCGTTGAGCTCGGCCTCGGTGAGGATCTCAAAAATCCGCACCACCTTTTTGACCCCGCTGACCTGACGCGCCACCTCGGTGGCGCGGTCAGCCTCACGCTGGGTGACTCTTCCCATGAGGTAAACCACACCGCGCTCGGTCACGATTTTGTAGGCGTTGGCAAAAATGTCCTTGCTGTCGACCATTTGGGCCTTGACCTTGGCGGTGATCAAGGCATCGGTCGAGCGGTCTTTGAGGCTGGAATTGGGTCCCACCACGACCTCGTTGACCACCTTGCGGACATTTTCCACCTCGCCAACCAGACGGGCAGCATAGTCACGATCCTGGGCATTGACAGCCTCGCCGGTGATCAGGACTTGACGGTTGTAACTGGTGACATTGATGTGCCCCCGCCCCGACATCATTTCACGGATGCGGTTGGCGGCTTTGAGCTCAATGGCTTCGTCTTCGAGCTGAATACCGGAAGTGCGGCGATCGGTTGCCACCATGGCGCCGCCCACCATGCCACCCACCATCAGCGGTGCACAGGCCTGCAGTGCCCCCGCCAAGACCAAAACCACCGCCGAACGGGCCCATAAATGCTTCATGAATGATCCTCCTGAGTACCCAACAACATCGTGTCCACCCCGTCACACAGACAATGCAGGGCGAGCAAATGAACTTCCTGAATCCTTGCGGTGCGGTCGTGCGGCACGCACAAATGAAAATCGGTTTCGCGCAAAATCGCCCCCATCCGCCCGCCCCCCTTGCCCGTCAGGGCAATGACGGTCATTTCACGCTCGTGCGCCGCTTGCATGGCAGCGATCACATTGGGCGAGTTGCCACTGGTCGAAATGGCCAACAAAACATCGCCTGGCTGGCCCAAGGCGCGCACCTGCTTGGCAAAAATCTGTTCGTATTGGTAGTCGTTGGCGATCGCCGTCAGGATGGAGCTGTCGGTCGTCAGCGCGATGGCCGCCAACTCGGGGCGCTCGCGTTCGAAGCGCCCCACGAACTCGGCAGCGAAATGCTGACAATCGGCCGCAGACCCCCCATTGCCGCAGGCCAACACCTTGCCACCATTGGTGACACAAGCCAATAAAGCCTGTACCGCATCGGCAATCGGCTTGGACAGTTGATCGGCCGCCTGATATTTCAGGTCGGCGCTGTCGATGAATTGCTGCGCAATGCGTTGCTCTAACATGGGCGACATCATAAAGTAAATGCACCCTTGATCCACTTGACCCCGTCCGGTTCGAGGGCAACCACATCGAAACGACAAAACGGCAAATCGCCACCCCGCCGCGCCAGATAATGCCGCGCGGCCCAGATGATGCGCCTTTGTTTGGCGCGCGTCACGCTGGCCAAGGCACCGCCCCAATCGGGCCGGGTGCGCTGTCGCACTTCGACAAACACCACCACTTCGGCCGGGTCCCGCATGATCAGATCAATTTCACCCCCACCCCGACCAGGCGACCGATAATGTCGCTGCAACAAATGCCAGCCCCGCGCCAGCATCATGGCCAACACCCGGTCTTCGGCCGCATTGCCCAAGGCCGTGCGACTGACCCCGAGGCCTGTCTCTACAGAGGTGATCCTTGAACCCATCGTTTGACTCCGCCCGCGCCGCCGCCCATGCCGTGGCTGCACTACAGGATTATCCGACGGGATCCCTGTATCTGGTGGCCACTCCAATTGGCAATTTGGCCGACATCAGCCTGCGCACTCTGCACATCTTGGGTCTGGTCGATGCCGTCGCCTGTGAAGACACCCGTCACAGCCAGCAACTGTTTCGCTCGCTCGGGCTCGATACCGCCAAGCCGCAATGGATCGCCGTGCACCAGCACAACGAAGCCAGCTCAGCCCCGGACGTGATCGCAGCCATGCAAAAGGGCCTGCGGGTGGCTTACCTCAGTGATGCAGGAGCCCCGGGGATTTCCGACCCCGGTACCCGTCTGGTGCGCCTGACCTTGCAGGCCGGTCTGCGCGCCATTCCTTTGCCCGGCGCAAGCAGCGTCACCACCGTGCTCAGCGCCAGCGGCGCCTGGCTCAGCGACCGGGCCGACTTCGTCTTTCAAGGCTTTTTGCCCGCCAAGGGCCAAGCCCGCGCCTTGCGTCTGAACGAACTGATGCAAGACCCCAGGCCCCAGTGTCTGCTGGAGGCGCCGCACCGCATCGAGGAGCTGGCTGCCGCCCTGCGACTCCAGCCCGTCCGCGGACTGACCGTGGGGCGCGAACTGAGCAAACAATTTGAAGAAATCGCGCTCATCGACACCCATCAATTCGCCACTTGGCTCCGCGCCAGCCCACACCGCCTCAAGGGCGAATTCGCACTGGTGCTGCACGAGATCCCCGCCACTGAGCAAACCGCTGCCACAACGGGCGAGCGCGAATTGCGGGCCCTGCTCCCCCACTTGCCGCTCAAAACCGCCGTTCAAGTGGCCACCGAATTGTCGGGCGGCTCGCGCAAGGGGCTGTACGCCTTGGCCCTGACGCTTCAAGAAACCCCCAACCCCGAAACCTGAATCCCCGAAAGGCTCGGGACCTCCACATCGACCGCTGGACAGCCACATGATTCCGAACGCATTGAACACCGACGCCCTGCAAGGCCTCAAAGTCATCGAAATGGGTCAACTGATCGCCGGACCTTTTGCCGGCAAAACCTTGGGGGACTTTGGCGCCGATGTCATCAAAATTGAAACACCGGGCAGCGGCGATCCCCTGCGCAATTGGCGCAAGATCCTCGACGGCACCTCGGTATGGTGGCAAGTGCAATCGCGCAACAAGCGCTCCATTGCCATCGACTTGCGAGACCCCGAAGGCCAGGCCATTGCCAAACGACTGATCGCCCAAGCGGATGTGCTGGTGGAGAATTTCCGACCCGGTACGCTGGAGGGATGGGGCATGGACTACGCCACCCTGTCGCAAGACAACCCGGGACTCATCATGCTGCGGATCTCGGGCTACGGGCAAACCGGACCTTACCGCGATTTGCCCGGCTTTGGCGTGATTGGCGAAGCCATGGGCGGTCTGCGTCACCTCACCGGTGAGCCGGGGCGAGTCCCGGTGCGCTGCGGCGTCTCGATCGGCGACACCCTCGCGGCCCTGCACGGAACCATCGGCGTGCTGACAGCGCTCTACCACCGCAAAGTCAACGGAGGCCAAGGTCAGGTGATCGATGTCGCGCTGACCGAAGCCGTCCTCAACGTGATGGAAAGCCTGATTCCCGAATACAGCGCGTTTGGCGAAGTGCGCGAGCCGGCAGGCTCTGCCCTGCCGGGCATCGCCCCCTCCAATGCCTACCGCTGCGTCGACGGCGTGGTGCTGATCGCCGGCAACGGCGACAGCATCTTCAAGCGCTTGATGACCACCATGGGGCGGCCGGACTTGGCACTAGACCCCGAACTGTCCGACAACGCGGGGCGTGTGCGGCGGGTCGAAGAAATCGACGCCGCCATTGGCCAGTGGGCACAAAACCAATCGGTCGAGCAGGTGCTGGCGCAGTTGTCCGCAGCCAAAGTCCCGGCCGGTCGCGTCTACACCGCGCGTGACATCGTCAACGACCCGCATTTTCGGGCCCGAGACATGATCCTGAAACAGCAAACCCGCGACGGCCACGAGATGGAGGTGCCGGGCATCGTGCCCAAACTCATGGGCACGCCCGGCCGGGTGCGGTCGTCAGCCCCGCGCTTGGGCGACGACACCGATGCGGTGTTGACCGAATTGGGGCTGAGCACCGCGCAAATTCAAACCTTGCGCCAAAAGCAGGTGGTGTCCTGAACGCACTCTGCCTCATTTCGAACGCAATGCGCGACTGAGCAGCATCACGGGCAACAAACCCACGGCCACCAAAGCCAGCGCCGGCAAAGCCGCCTCACCCAAACGCTCGTCACGCGCCAGTTGATGCGCCATCACCGCCAACGTGTCGGTGTCAAATGGTCGCAAAACCAAAGTCACCGGCAATTCTTTCATCACGTCGACAAATACCAGCAACAAGCCCGCCACCAAGGGTCGCCGCAACAAGGGGCCATGGACCCGCCAAAGCAAACGACCCGAACGCACGCCCAGCATGCGGGCACTGTCATCCACTGCTGCCGGGATGCGCTCATAACCGCTTTGCACCGACTGCAAAGCCACCGACACAAATCGGACCAGATAGGCCCAAATCAGACCCATCACCGTGGCCGTCAGCCAGTAGCCCACACCCCATTCGGGTCGTTGGGCCTGCAACCAACCGACCGGTAACAGCAAACCCACCACGACCACCGCCCCGGGCATGGCATAACCCAGCCCGACCAAGCCCCTGGCCCCTCTTGACCACACACTGGGTGACAGACGCTCTTGCGCCGCCAACAACCAGGCCAACCCCACTGCAAGCAACGCAGTCGCCGCCGACAAACTCAGGCTGTTCCAAGCCCACTGCGCAAACCGCAAGCCCTGCCAGGTCCACTCCAACTCATTGCCAAGCAGCGTGTGAATCAAAATCAGCACCGGAAAGACAAAACCCAGCAACACCGGCAAAGCGCAAGCCATCCAGACCAGCGCCGCAGGCCAGCCCCTGAGCACCCGGGGCTGCGACTCGGGCCCCTGGCGATCGGGCCGCCCACTGGCAAAACGCTGGCGTGATCGGGCTTGCCTCTCCCAAGCCAGCAACAGGGCCACGGCCCCCAGCAGCAGGGTCGCCAACTGGGCCGCCGCCAACCGGTTATCCATCGCCAGCCAGGCTTTGTAGATCCCCGCTGTGAAAGTCTGAATTCCAAAGTAACTGCTCACACCATAATCGGCCAGGACCTCCATCAAGGCCAAGGCGACACCAGCGGCCACCGCCGGGCGAGCCAAAGGCATGGCAACACGCCAGAAACGGCGCCACCCGGGCGCACCGAGCATGCGTGCCGCCTCCATCAGAGGGCTGGCGCGCTCGGCCAACGCGGCTCGCGCCAGCACATAAACATAGGGGTAAAGCGCCAAGGTGAAAATCAGCATCGCACCACCGACACTGCGCACCTCCGGCCATAAACGGCCCTGCAAGCCCAGAGCCTCGCGCAGCATCACTTGAAGGGGACCGCTGAACTGCAAAAAATCGGTGTATGCATAGGCCAGCACATAAGCGGGCATGGCCATGGGCAACAACAGCGCCCACTCCCAAAAACCGCGCATGGGAAAGCGAAACAAAGTGACCCAAACAGCCGACGCCAGGCCCAGCACCACCACCCCAACACCGACCCCCCAACAAAGGCCCAAACTGGTCAAAACGTACTCAGGCAGCACCGTGCGCGACATTTCGGCCAGGATTTGTCCCGACAGATCGTTCCAGCCGACCCAAGACCCCAGCAACGACAAAACGGGCAAAGCCAATGCAAAAGCGAGCAAGGCCAACAACAAAAAGGTCAAACGCCGGGGGGTCATGAGGGGATTGTAAAGAGGGCCACGTGTCGACCTCCTTAAAATGGTCATATGTTTCTGGACATCCAACAGTTGGTGGTGCAATACCCGCAACGCCCACGCCCTGCCGTCAACGGCGTCAGTCTGAGCCTGCGAGCCGGTGAGATTGGCGTCTTGCTGGGCCCATCGGGTTGCGGCAAAACCACCTTGCTGCGGTCCGTGGCCGGGCTCGAGCGCGTGGACAGCGGCGAGATCAAACTGGCCAAGCAGGTGGTCAGCAGCAAAACCCACCGCACCCCGCCCGAACAAAGGCGCATCGGCATGGTGTTTCAGGATCATGCCCTGTTTCCTCACCTGAGCGTTGAAGACAACATCGGCTTTGGCTTGCTCGATCGCCCGCGCTCCGAGCGCGAGCAACGGGTGCGTCAAATGCTCGATCTGGTCGGGCTGCCCAAAAGCGGCGCACGCTACCCCCACGAACTGTCAGGCGGACAACAGCAGCGGGTGGCGCTGGCACGCGCCCTGGCGCCGCAACCGCAGTTGTTGCTGATGGATGAGCCTTTTTCCAACCTCGACATCGAGTTGCGCGAGCGACTGGCCATCGAGGTGCGCCAAATCCTCAAGGACGCCCAAACCACGGCTTTGCTGGTCACCCACGATCAACTCGAAGCGTTTGCCATGGGCGACCTGATCGGGGTCATGCTCGAAGGTCGCCTGCACCAGTGGAGCGAAGCCTATGACCTTTATCACCGGCCCAACACCCGCTTTGTCGCCGAATTCATTGGGCACGGGGTCTTCACGCCTGCGCGCATCTCGCTCGACGCAGGCCATCTGGTGGTGCACACGGCGGTTGGCGATCTGATCGACATGCAAGAGTGCCCGTTGCCGGGCGCCTACCCCGACGGGCTGTGCGATGTCTTGCTGCGTGCCGACGACATCGTCCACGACGACGAAGCCCCCGTGAAAGCCGAAATCATCCGCAAGGCTTTCAGGGGTTCGGAATTTCTCTACACCCTGCGCTTGGCCAACGGCCAGACGGTGCTGGCCCATGTGCCCAGCCACCACGACCACACCCTGGGCGAGTGGATCGGCATCCGCATCATGGCCGATCACGTGGTGACCTTCCACAAGGCCTGAAACCGTGCGCCGACATCAGCGCCCACCCAACCGGCTTCAGCCCAATACCAGCACCCAGACCACCAGCGCCAACAACAGGCTCATGCCAACAGCAGCGCTGCCCAGGTCTTTGATCGATTTGGACAAGGGGTGTTGCTCCAAAGAAAGTCGATCCACGGTTTTTTCGATCGCCGTGTTCAACAACTCGACCACCAAAACGAAAAGCCAAGCGCCGATCAGCATCGCTCGGCCCAGGCCTGAAGGCTCTAACCAGCATGCCAACGGGACCAGTACCAGGCTCAGAATCACTTCGATCCGGAAAGCCTCTTCCGAACGCCAGGCAAAACGCAAACCGTCCAAGGTGTAACCCAGCGTATGGACGATTCGGCGGCGAACGAAAGCAACAATGGTGAGTGGTCCCAAGCGCACGATTTGACCTGAGGCATCCGGATGATGGGCAAACATCCGGCGTGTATGATGATTTCAAACAGACCGGCAGTTTAAACCCTTTCCATGCTTTCGCATCAGCCCCTGCTACAGTCCACGCCTCGCCTGGCGGGACTGATCCACCTCACACTCTGGTTTGGCTTGCTCAATGGCCTCATTCGCTTGGGGCTGATCGCATTCTCTGGCGAATGGGCGCGCCTGGATGCCGGCACTTTGCTCGCCGTCCTGGGGGTCGGGACCATCTACGACTTGGCCACGATGGCCTATGTGTGGACCTTGCTGGGCGCGATCGCCGTGCTGTGCCCCGCCGGCCCGCGCGGAAACAAAGTGCATGGTCTGATCGTGTCGGGCTTGCTGCCTTTGGCTTTGCTCGGCGTGCTGATGGTCGCATTGTCCGAATTCGTGTTTTGGAACGAGTTTTCCGCCCGATTCAACTTCATCGCGGTCGACTATCTGGTCTATACCCGAGAAGTCATCGGCAACATTCGGCAGTCCTACCAGGTTGGGTGGATCTTGTTGGGCATTGGCATCTTGGCCGCCTTGCTGTTTTGGCGCATGGCTCGACCCGTTTGGCGCATGGCCTGTGCCCCTGGCTTTGATCGGCGCTTGCGCTTGCTGACTGCGGTCACTTGTCTGGCTTTTCCATGGGCCGCCATGAACTGGGTCACCGACGCGCCCAGACAATGGCTGAATAACGCCGGTGCGCGCGAATTGGCCGGCAATGGCTACTACGATTTTGTGCGCGCTTTTCGACACAACGACCTGGACTACATGCATTTTTATGTCACCTTGCCTGCGTCGGAAGTGCAAGAGGTCATGGACCAAACTTATGTCTGGGGGAAGCCCAAGCCCGGCACCCTTGCCGACCCTCTGCATGCCGGGCGCCAGATCCCGGGCGACCCGGCCAAAGAGGGTCGCTATAACTTGGTTCTGGTGTCCATGGAGAGCATGGGCGCGGAGTTCATCGCCGCCCTGGGTGGCGCACCCGACCTGACCCCGAACCTGAATCGCCTCGCTCAGGAGAGTTTGTTCTTCACCGCCACCTACGCCACTGGCTTGCGCACCGTCAGGGGGCTGGAAGCCATTTCATTGTCGTTGCCGCCTTTGCCCGGTCACGCCATCCCGGTGCGCCCGCACAACAAACCGTTCCAAACGCTGGGCAATACCCTGCGAGCCCGGGGATATGACTCGATGTACATCTATGGCGGCTACGGGGCATTCGACAACATGAAGGACTTTTTCGGTGGCAACGGCTACGAGGTGATCGATCGGACGCAAATCCCGGGCGATCAGATCACGCACGAGACCATTTGGGGCGTGGCCGACGAGGACCTGTTTCGGCACGCCCTGAAGGTCTTTGATGAAAAAGCGCAAACCGGCAAGCGATTTTTCGGTCACATCATGACCACCACCAATCACCGTCCCTTCACCTACCCCCCCAACCGCATCGACATCCCGTCCGGCACCGGCCGCGCAGGCGCCGTGAAATACGCCGATTGGGCCGTGGGTCAGTTCATTGCCGAAGCATCCCGGCGTGAGTGGTTCAAGAACACCCTGTTTGTCCTGATCGCGGATCACACCTCGCAAGGGCGCGGCAAAGTCGACCTGGAACCAGCCAATTTTCACATCCCCTTCATCGTGCATGCGCCCCACATCCTCAAACCGCAACGCATTGAAGCCCTCAACTCCCAAATCGATGTCGCCCCCACCTTGCTCGGCTTGATGGGTATCGGCTACGAATCACACTTCATGGGGCAAGACATCCTGTCACCCCATGCGCAGGCGCGAGCGTTCATGGGCAACTACCTGACGGTGGGCTACATGACGCGCGAGCATTTGGTGCAACTCATGCCCCAACAACGAGCCTCTGTGATGACGCGGGACAATTACCGCGAACTGCCGGCCACAGACGCTCACCGAAGCGAGTTACTCCGACAAGCGATTGCCCATTACGAGTTGACCTTCCAATGGGCTTCCGAACGGCCTTTTGCAAATCCGCAAGCACGTCCCGCGCCACAAAGCAGGCCCTGACTGAAACAGGCGTCCCGGTCCCGATTCTCTCGGATGCTCCTTGGAACGGTGCAGGAGAACTCTGGCAGTGGATGACCAAGTCCTCGATGGACAGAGTGACTCGGCCAGATGCCGAGTTTGATGCCTCAAAGCTTGGATACCATGAACGCGAGCACTTGCTGCTGCACGCGTTGCCGCACATCGGCTGGTGCGCCATGAGAGCGATGAAACATCCGCCCACCCGGCAACGGTCTGTATGAACTGGCGAACTCGGCAAACATCATGCCGTGACCACCGCCCTCCCACAGTTCCAGTCTCACATCAAAGCCCTTGTCCTTCATGCTTTCGTGCCAAGCAACAGGGCTAGGCATGGGCGTGGCGGGCTGCGTGGATCGGTTGCAACGCTGCGCGAATCCGGGAGGTGTCAAGCGATCATGGTCGTTATAGGCGCACGGCATGCCTCGCACATGCATCCAGTCCTGGGCATGCAAGCCGCCATAGTTATCGGCCGCACCGTAGAGCAACAACAAGGGTACTTTGATCTCATCGGGAAAGCCGATGCCTGCTGCCGGAGCGCCCTCGGCGATCACACCGCGCACATGTGCCGGGCTCACGGACGCCGCCATGTTGATCGCCACCGATCCGCCATTGGACAAGCCCTGAATGAACACCCGCGACACATCCACCTTTTCATTCTTGAGAGCCCATTGGTAAGCGCCCAGGGTGGCCTTGTAAATCATGCGCTGTCGCCCTGAATTGGTCATGTGATACAGGACCAAGTCCGTGAAAGGCGTCAGCCCATTCATCTGAAACGCATCAAACACCAACGTGGCAAATCCCTGCTGATTCATCCAACGGGCAAAGTCTCGCTCGTAAGTGCCCAAACCCCCACCGCCATGGGCGATGATCACCAAAGGGGGTTTGGCCCCTCGTTTTTCCGCAAAAAAAGAAGGCGTATCCAGGCGAACCGAAGCATGGCAGGGGTTAAACGCCGCCAAAGGCCCCACCACCGTTCTGACGTGCCCCAAGTCAATCACCTGCGTCTGACTGGGGTCGAAAGGAACACAAACTTCTTCGGCATGTGCGCCCCATAAAGCCCACGCGAGCACCCATGCATAAATCCATTTTGAGCGGATCACGATCAACCTCTTTCGACAATTTCACCCCGCTTTGGGGCCTGGACTGAACAAGCCTACCATGCAAGCCATGGGCGATGCTCCGCGATACTGATCGAACCTATCAAGGTGATCACTGGTCTGCGCTTGCAGGGTTCCCTCGGGCTGCAAATTCATCGCAGCAGTCGCGCGCGTGTCAAAAAACCCACCGTCCAAGACAAATATACAGGGTAGTCACTGGGCTTGTTGATTCTCTGATCAGCTAGATTGAATCCCACTGGAGGTGATCGACATGCAATTGGCTGGACGTGAATTCACTCTGGGCTTGACTCAGATCGGATATTTGCCGAATGAAGATCGACCCGCTTTCAAGATGGCCTTGCACCAGCATGGGGATCGTTGGTATCTCTACTGTGCGCATTTCTGGCACAGCGGCTGGTCCATCACGGATGTCACAGATCCGGCGAATCCTCGTTTCATCCGCTTCATCGAGGGTCCCCCCAACACTTGGACCTTGCAGGTTCAGATCGCTGACGGCCTGATGATCACCTCGATGGAGCGCATTCCGGATGGGTGGGGTGGCGAGCCCAATGGCCCTTACGGCGAAGGGTTCTACATCTGGGGACTCGCAGACCCGGAAAACCCCCAGTTATTGGGGCATTACAAGACCGGCGGCAGTGGGACACACCGAAATTTCTATGACGGCGGTCGATATGTTCACACCACTGCTTTGCCCGAGGGTTATGACGGCCACATCTATGTGGTGGTCGACATTCAGGATCCGGCAAACCCGGTCGAGGTTTCACGCTGGTGGCGCCCGGGACAATGGCTTGCAGGCGGCGAACCCGGTGTGCCTTTTGGCACATTGCTGCATGGGGGAGCTTTTGTGAAAGGCGATCGAGCCTATTTGCCCTACAGCGCCGGCGGCTTCGTCATTCTGGACATCACGGACATCCGGCAACCCAAAATGGTCAGCGATTTGCCCTTTTCGCCACCGTTTCAAGCCTTCATCGCCGTTCACTCGGCGATCCCCTTGCTCCAACGCCCCCTGGTGATCGTCAATTCCGAAGCGATTGCCGAACAAGGCGATGAGGATCTGGGTTATGCCGGGATCGTGGACATTTCGGATGAACTGAAACCGCGCCTGATCTCCTTGTTCCCTCAGCCCACGCCGCCTGTCGAGTGGGGTTTGAAAAATTTTTACCAACGGCCCGGTCGATTTGGGCCCCACAACCAGCACCAGTGGCAAAACCAAAAAATATTGCTGCACAACGAAAACCTGGTCTTTCTGACGTATTTCAATGCGGGCTTGAGGGTGTACGACATTTCGGATGAGCGCACACCCAAAGAAATCGCCTGCTTCATTCCCGCCGACCCAACCGAGCGCCTGGGCCCCCTGCCCAAATCCGGTTTGGTCACCCAATCCGAGGATGTGCTGGTCGATGTGCGCGGCAACATTTATGTGACCGACAAAAACAGAGGCATTTGCATCCTTCGCCTGAACGACCCTGCCCTTTTGACCCAACCATGAGGTGAACCATGAAGCCCATCCAAACCCTGTCCTGTATCGCGCTTGGCTTGACCTTGCAATGGGGCGCCGCACATGCGGACACCAAATCCGTTGCTCAGCAATACCTGGAAGGTCAAGCCAAAATTTCGACCCCGTTCAATTACAACGGGCCCACCATCACCTTGCGATATTCGACTTTTTTGGGCAAAGCAGGTGCCACGCCGGAGTTGTATGAAAAACTCTGGAATCGTCTGAAGCAAGACACCGGCGGCAAAATCGTCATTCAGCCGTTCTGGTCGAACTCGCTGGCCGATGCACAAACCGGAGGTTTTGAATCGGTGGCTTCGGGCATTGCCGACATGGGCTCTTGCTACACACAGCTCAACCCGGGCGGATTTGATTTGCACTTTGGCGTGCAGTTGCCGGGCGCACTGGGTGAATCCAGCGTGGGCTCTTTGGTTTTCAATGAGCTTTATGCCAAATACCTGCGCGAAGTCTATGAAAAGCGAAATGTTTATCTGGCACGGGTCGGCCTCACACCGGCACAGCAGCTGCTTTCGAAAGAGCCCATCCGCACCTTCGATGACATGAAGGGCAAGCGTGCCTGGTCGGTGGGTAAAGTGGCCAATCTGGCCGTGGCCTCACTGACTCTGACACCGGTCTCCCTGAAAATTTCAGAGCTTTATCCCGGCTTTCAAAGCGGTGTGATCGATGTTGCCCCCATGCACGACGCCGGTGCGCCATTGTTCAGGCTGACAGACATTGCCAAATTCCGGACCCCCGTGAATTTGTGGACCAACCCCAACGAACACTGCATCAACAAAAAACGCTGGGACGACATGCCAGCCAGCGTCCAAACCTACCTCTACCACTGGTTCCAGGTCTGGACACAAGTTGAGTCACAACTCTATTACGACCTCGAAGCGCAGCGGGCCCGTGACTTCATGCAACAAAAAGGCATCGTCACCATCGAACTGAATGCGGCCGACAAAGCCAAAGTCAGTCAGGCCTATGCCAAAGTCGCCGAAGGCTGGGTGGCCGAACAAGAAGCTGCGGGACGCCCCGGCAAGGCATTTGTGTCCGACATGAAAGCGCTTCGCACCAAATACGAGGCGTTGACTCCGGACCAGCGCATGCAGCGTGTTTTGCAAGCGCCTGTGCCGGGCCTGATGCCTCTCAAATAAAGTACCCCACACTGGAGGCTCAATGATCCGCATGCTTTTAAGCTGGGGACGGTGGCTTTTCGTATACGGCGCTGGTTTTTGTGTCAGCGCCATGACGCTGCTGATTGCCCTCGAAGTGCTGATCAGGGCCTCTGGTGGACCCGGCTTCATCTGGCTGGTCGACGTGACAGGACTTTTGCTGCTCGTTTTCTTCTTCTGCACCATCCCGTTTTCCTGGAATGCCGACGCCCATGTCCGCATGGACTTGTTGTATGACCGCCTTCCTGCTCACTGGAGGCGCGGGGTTGATGCCATCGGTATGCTGGGTGGCATGGTGTTTGTCTGGGCCATCGGTCTGCGCGCCGCCATGGAAGTCCCTCACATGTGGGCGGTTGGGGTGGGCAGTCAAACCGTTTCCATTCCTCATTGGCCCTATGCCATTGTCTTGGCGCTGATGTGCGGCTTGTCGGCCGTCTTGCTGCTGGCACAAGCATGGGGATTGACACAAACCGAATCGCACACCCCCCAGGAATGACCACATGGACATGACGCAAGTAGGCCTGTTGTCGTTCGGCATCTTGATGGTGTTGGTGGTGGTGGGAGTTCCCATCGCATGGGCCACCTCTTTGGTGGCATTTGGGGGCCTTTGGGCCCTTTTCGGTTTGCAACAAGCAGCCACTCAATTTTTCACGACCGCGTTCAACACCGGCAGCGAATTTCTCTTTGCCTCCATCCCTTTGTTCATCTTCATGGGACAAGTGGTCAATTTATCCCGCATAGGCGAAGACTTGTTCAGTTCGCTCTACCGATTTTTTGGTCATTTGCCGGGTGGACTGCTGGTGACCACCATCGGCGCATGCGCCGGGTTTGGTGCTGTCACAGGCGTCAGTTCTGCGGCAGTCGGCACCATGTCACGCATCGCACTGCCTGAGTTGCGGCGTTATCGGTACGACATGTCACTGGCCACGGGATCGCTCGCGTCAGCCGCCACGATTGCGATCATGATTCCCCCCAGCCTCCTGATGGTGCTTTACGGCTTGTGGACCGAAACATCCATCGGCAAACTCTTCCTCGCCGGCATCGTGCCAGGCATCATCACGGCTTTGCTTTTTTCGCTCTACGTGATGGTCCGGTGCATCATCAACCCCTCCTTGGGGCCCAAGGGGCCTTCATTTCCTTGGTCGGAAAGGCTGCAATCCCTGTCAAAGGTCATCCCTGTGGTGCTGATCTTTCTGGTGGTCATCGTGGGCATGTACATGGGCTTGTTCACTCCCGGTGAAGGTGCGGCAGTGGGTGCATTTTTCACAACTGCCTTGGCCCTTGCCATGAAGCGCATCCGCCTGGCGGATCTGAAGGTTGCATTCATCGACACGGCACGCCTTTCGGCCATGATTTTTTGCGTGCTCATTTCAGCCAGTGTGCTGGCCCGCTTTCTGGTGGCCACCCAACTCACCACGCATGTCACGGACTTCATCGCCGGCTTGGGCTACGACAGGTATGTGATCTTTGCCATCATTTGCCTGATGTATCTCGTTCTGGGTTGCCTGCTTGATGCCTTTGGCATGATCTTGCTCACACTGCCTTTTGTGTTTCCCATCATCATTCATTTGGGCTTTGACCCTGTGTGGTTTGGCGTCGTGCTGGTGGTGTTGACCGAAGTGGCCCTGATCACTCCACCGGTGGGCCTGAATGTTTTCATCCTCTCAAAAATGACCAACCAGGCCGACTTGTCGCAAATCTTCAAAGGGGCTTTGCCTTTTGTGATCTTGTCGCTTTTTGTCATCGTCCTGATCACCATCTTTCCAAGTTTGGCCTTGTGGGTGCCATCCACCATGATCAAGTGAGGCTCAGATGTCAAACTGCACATACAGCCATTCAGGCTGGGATTGCCAAGAAGGTCAATTGAGTCCTGCAGGTGTGGCTCAAACAGCTTACCGTCAGCCCTGTCCCGCCTGTGCGACGACCGAATTTTTATCTTTGGCCTGGGAGCGCGCCAAGCGCGTCAATGCGGCGTGTGGCTGCAATACTTGCTTGCCCCAATCGGGCTTGGGCACGGCAGGATTGAAAATAGCGATCGATGAAGCCTTGCGTGCCAATCCAGTGCAAGCGCAAATGTGGCTGCAAGATCACGAACTTGGCGTCACTTGAATGAAACCGATTCGGGCACCGGATGCAAATCGGTGATTCGGCCGCTTTTGGCCACTTGCCCCGGGACCTCATGCCCCACCACCTCTGACAGTTGCCGCGCAATGGGCAACAACCTTTGCAAATCCATGCCCGTGTCCCAACCCATGGCATCGAGCATGTGGATCGCGTCTTCGCTGCAAATGTTGCCGCTGGCACCAGGGGCATAAGGACAGCCCCCCAATCCGCCCAACGAGCCATCGAATCGGTCGATGCCCGATTGCACGGCAGCCACGACATTGGCCAAGCCCATGCCACGTGTGTTGTGAAAGTGCAGCGTCAGTTGCAAATCCGCAAACTGCTTTCGCAACGCTTCGCACATCTGCGCCACCTGACGCGGATGCGCCATGCCAGTGGTATCGCAAATCGTCAAGCCCCGCACCCCCAAGTCTGCAAATCGCTGCGCCCAAAGCAACACCTCGGCTTGCGGCACATCCCCTTCCATCGGACAACCGAAACAGGCCGAAAGAGACACGTTGATGGGCACCCGGTCGCCAAACCGGTCAATCACTTCGCGCAAGGCTGCAAAGCTTTTCTCCCTCGGCATGCGCAAGTTGGTCAGGTTGTGCGTCTCCGATGTGGACATCACCAGGTTGAACTCATCCGGCCTGGTTTCCATGGCTCTCTCGGCGCCACGCAGATTGGGGATCAGGACCGTGTACTCCACCCCTTTGACACGATCGATCCGGCCCATGACTTCTTCGGCGTCACGCAGCATCGGGATGGATTGGGCCGAGGTGAACGAAGTCACTTCGATTTTGGCGTACCCACAGCGGCTCAGTGCGTTGATGAGCGCGATTTTGGTGTCGGTGGGCACAAACGCCGGCTCCATCTGGAAGCCGTCGCGCGTCACCACTTCGTTAAAGTAAATTCTTGTCGTCATGAATGTCCTTGCATTTTGGAAGCCGCATCGATGAGCTCATGCTTCAATCCTTGATTTTGAACTTCAATTGCCACGTGATGGCACCATAAAGCCGGTCTTTCATGGGCGGCACAAAAATCACATTCATGCCCACTTGGTCTGACTCCCAAGTGGCCACGGGCAAAACCGCAGGAAACCACCCCCCGTTGTATGCATTGGGGTACCCATTGAATGCACCACCCACCACCCCGAAACGCCAGGAACCTGAGGTCCACGGCTGAAAATAGGCCCCGATGTAGTTGGAGTACCGGTCGTTGCTGTTGATGAAGCGCCCGGCGGTCGCACTCCAATTGGGATGGAAGCGATATTCAAGCCCCAGCCCCGGATTGGCATCCCGCAAACCCTTGTCCTGATCAAAGTGCCTGGAGTAAAACCCGACATTGACCCACAACTGCTGCGTGCTTGGCTGGGCATTGACGGCGGTCAACGCCATCGGGCAGCAAAGGGCCCAAAAAACCTTTTTGACAAAAGCAGTGGTTTCCATGTTGCGGCAATGACCTTGTTTTTAACGGCGTTGAGTTGACATTTGCTGGTCTGCCTAGCGGCGGGCTCGTGAGGGCGTCACTCTCATCACCAAGGCGTCAGCAAACGAATCGCGTGCATTGACGCACCCACACGGGTTCAGTATAAACAAGGGCATCGTTCGAAACGACAACAATCGTTGAGTGCCCCGAACCACCACTTCACTTCTCCCAGGCTTTTTTCCGATGAGCTCAACCCCCAAACCGCCGAGTTACGAACCTTTTGGCTGGCACCATTGGCATGACGACTTCTGGATGTCGTACCAATTCCGACGCGGCCTGGGTGAAACCCAGGAAGGCGCCGGCACAGTCAGCGAAGTCTTTCAAGCGGCCAGCAAGATCATCCCGAACGACTTCGAGAGCTGGTACCGGGAGTGGACCCACATTGCAGAGCGCAATGACCGTCGCGGCGACGAGGAGATGTCCCTTCACCACGTCCGAACGGCCATGAACTGCTGGCTCAGGGCCGCCAATTACTTTCGCGAGGCCGAGTTTTGGCTCAAGGCGGACGACCCCAGAAGATTGGCTACGTTTGACCGCTGTGAAAAAGCCTCGCAAAAATTTCTCTCCCAACTCACGCCCAAAGCGGAAGTGGTTGATATTCCCTACGAGCCAGGCAAACCACTGCCAGCGTATTTCATTCGCTCGCCCAACGGTGGCGACCGCCAGCCGGTGCTGATTTCGGTGGGTGGACTTGACTCATTCAAAGACGAACTGTGGTTCATGACCGG
>JACCDH011602781.1_pt1 | contig 42785 bp, 43 predicted proteins | sample 7442481 | NCBI WGS metagenome assembly JACCDH01 (sample SAMN15323433, study PRJNA562643) | freshwater metagenome | isolation source: river surface water | place: USA:Blue River Watershed | collected 2017-08-15 | reverse complement strand
GGTAGGTTCTGCTTTAGAACGTAAATTAAGGAAAGAGGGTTATAATAATATGGTTACAAGAACATCTGCTGAATTAGATTTAAGAAATCAGCATGCTGTTAATGAATTCTTTGAACAAGAAAAACCTGCATATGTAATACTTGCTGCAGCAAAAGTGGGAGGCATTCATGCTAACAACACTTATAGGGCAGAATTTATTTATGACAACTTAATGATTGAATCAAACATTATTCATGCAGCATATTTAAATAAGGTCACTAAGTTGTTGTTTTTAGGTTCCTCTTGTATTTATCCTAAAATGGCACCACAGCCATTAAAAGAAGAATATTTATTAAGTGGTTATTTAGAATCCACTAACCAACCCTATGCTATTGCAAAAATTGCAGGTATTGAGATGTGTGATAGCTATAGAGCACAGTATGGATGTAATTTTATTTCAGCAATGCCTACTAATTTGTATGGCACGAATGATAATTATCATCCAGAAAATTCACATGTATTACCAGCATTAATCAGAAGAATAGTTTTAGCAAAAAAAAATAATGAACCTAATGTAACAATTTGGGGTACAGGAACACCAAGAAGAGAATTTTTACACGTTGATGATTTAGCAGATGCTTGTTATTTTTTACTACAAAACTATAATGAAAAAGGGTTAGTGAATATAGGATGTGGATCAGATGTATCGATAAAAGAACTAGCAGAATTAATTGTTGCTGAGGTAGGATATGAAGGGAAACTTGTATTTGATACTACAAAGCCAGATGGCACATCAAGAAAGTTATTGAACACAAATAAGATTAATGAAATGGGTTGGAAACATAAAATTCAATTAAATGTTGGGATAAAAAGTACTATTAATGAATTTATCTTATCTCAATTTCAGTAATACTTTTTAAAAGTATATTTATAATGAAAACTAAAAAATCTTTAAAAACCATATCAAAATTTCTATATTTATTATCTTCTAGACAAAAACAAAGTTTGGTAACTGTCTTTTTTTTGTTGTTACTTGGAACTGTTTTAGAAATGATTGGTATTGCCATTCTGGTTCCTTTGCTTTCTATATTTTCTGGGAATAATAAGTTTGATAATTTAAAATATTTTTTAAATCTAAATAATCTTACATCTGAAAAATTAGTTCTTTATTTTGTTGCAATTATAGTTTTATTTTATTTATTTAAATTTTTATTTTTAGTTTTTTTATCTTGGAAGCAAAGTGATTTTATTACTAATTTGTCATACAAATTAACCTCAGATCTTTTTAGAGGATATTTAAATCAACCATATTTATTTCACATACAAAATAATTCTTCTATCCTATTAAGAAATTTACAGGCGGAATTGGGACAATTTACTACTTATACCCAATCTGCGGTTTTATTAATATTAGAATTGATGACGATATTTGGCATAGGTTCTGTTTTAGTATATAATCAACCGATGGCTGCATTTATTGCAGCTTTTTTCTTACTTATTGTTGTTTATTTTTTTAATAAATACACAAAGAATAAAATTGTGTTGTGGGGAAAAGTAAGACAGGAACAAGCTGAGAAAATCAATAAAAATTTTTTTCAAGGTTTAGGAGGTATAAAAGAGGTAAAATTTTTTAGAAAAGAAAATCACTTTTATAAACTGGCGGAGCAGATACTAAAGACTAATTCAGAAATTTCAACAAAATATTTAACTATTGGACAAATACCTAGATATTTTTTAGAATTTATGGCCTTGTTGGGAATTTTTATTATCATTGTTGTAATGCAATTAAAGGGTATGACTTCAAATACTATTTTCCCGATTTTGGGTTTATATTTGGCAGCTTCATTTCGAATAATTCCCTCAATTAATAGAGTGCTGAATTCTCTGCAAACTATGAAATATTTGAACCCAGTAATTGATGTATTATTCAAAGAGTTTCATTTAATTAATAGTAACAAAGTTTCTAGTCAAGCATTAGATAAAATAACTTATAACAACCAAATTGAATTAAAAAATATTTGTTTTAAATATCCTAATTCGGATACAAAAGTGATAAAAAATTTGAGTATTAAAATTGATAAAGGAGCTACAATTGGAATTATTGGGAAAAGTGGTTCGGGTAAAAGCACCCTAATTGATATATTGTTAGGTTTACATAAACAAACTAGTGGTGAAATATTAGTAGATGGTATCAATATTGATACTAATATTGGAAGTTGGCAACAGAATATAGGTTATGTTCCACAAAATGTATATTTAATTGATGACACAATTAATGCTAATGTTGCTTTTGGTATTGAGCCAGAATTAATTAATGAAGATTTCGTAGATAAAGCTTTAAAATCTGCCCAATTATCTGAATTAATTAGTACTATACCTGGCGGTAAAAATTCAATTGTTGGAGAGAGAGGAATAAAACTTTCTGGTGGTCAAAAGCAAAGAATTGGAATTGCAAGAGCCCTATATTCTAATCCAGATATTTTGGTTTTAGATGAAGCAACAAGTTCTTTAGATAATGAAAACGAATCAAATTTTATGAAAACAATTTTAAATTATAAAAATTCTAAAACAATTATAATTGTTGCACATCGAATATCTACTTTAAGATCATGTGATATTATATATGAAATTTCAAAAGGGCAAATTATCAAGACTTATAAGCCAGATGAATTAATAAAACATTAAATAGTAATGCAATGAAAGCAATAGTAACTGGAGGTGCAGGATTTATAGGCAGTCATTTAGTAGATCTTTTATTAGAAAACGAGTATGAAGTAATTGTATTAGATAATTTTAGTACTGGAAGAAGATCTAATTTGGATCACATCAAAGATAAAATTCATATAATAGAATGCGATCTCTCAATAAATGGTAATTGGGTTCGATATTTTAAAGATATAGATTTTGTTTTCCATTTAGCAGCTTTAGCTGATATTGTACCAAGCATACAAAAACCAGAAGCATATTTTAATGCAAATGTAAATGGAACTTTTAATGTTATCCAAGCTTGTAAACATGGTAATGTTAAAAAAATTATTTATGCTGCATCTTCTTCATGTTATGGAATTCCTGATAGTTTTCCAACTGCTGAAATTTCTGCAATCAAACCGCAATATCCTTATGCATTAACAAAAAGAATTGGAGAAGAATTAGTTATGCATTGGGCTCATGTATATCAATTACCGGCAATTTCTTGTAGATTTTTTAATGTATATGGAACGAGGTCAAGAACATCTGGAACTTATGGAGCAGTATTTGGTGTTTTTTTAGCTCAAAAATTAGCTCAAAAACCAATGACCGTTGTGGGTGATGGAAATCAGACTCGAGATTTTACTTACGTAACTGATGTCGCTAATGCTTTATTTATAGCAGCAAAAAGTAATAAAACTGATCAAATCTATAACATCGGTAGTGGGAACACCGTTTCAATAAATAGATTAGTTGAATTACTTGAAGGCGAGAAAACACATATTCCTAAAAGACCTGGTGAGCCTGATTGTACATATGCAGATATTTCTAAAATAAAGACAGAATTAAATTGGTCTCCTAAGATTTCAATTGAAGAAGGGGTAAAGCTTGTGTTAGAAAATATTGAATACTGGAGAAATGCACCTGTTTGGACACCAGATACAATTGCTAATGAAACAGAAGATTGGTTTAAATATCTAGGTAAAAATTAAATTATATATAAATGACAGAAAAATCAGAAAAAAAAATATTTATCACCGGTGGTGCTGGATATGTAGGAGCAATGTTGGTTCCTGAATTATTATCAAAAGGATATCATGTAACTGTTTTAGATCTAATGATTTATGGCGAAGATGTTATTAAGCCTAATATTAATCTAAAAATGGTTAAGGGAGATATAAGAGATATTTCTTTGTTGAAAAAAGAAATACCAGGCCACGATATAGTTATTCATTTAGCATGTATATCAAATGATCCAAGTTTCGAATTAAATCCAAATTTAGGAAAATCAATAAATTTAGATGCATTTGAACCAATAGTTAAAATTAGTAAAGAGAATGGAGTAGAAAGGTTTATATATGCATCTTCTTCTTCAGTTTATGGAGTAAAAGAGGAACTAGGTGTACATGAAGGTATGTCACTTGAGCCGCTAACGGATTATTCAAGATTTAAAGCTGATTGTGAAAAAATATTAGCACCATATCAATCAGATAATTTTACAACTGTAACATTAAGACCAGCAACTGTTTGTGGATATTCGACCAGACAAAGACTTGATGTTGTAGTAAATATCCTAACCAATTTAGCTTATCACAAAAGAGAAATAAGTGTATTTGGCGGAAATCAATATAGACCCAATATTCATATTAAAGATATGGTTGCTGCATACTTATTATTAATTGAAGCACCAAAAGAAAAAATTGCAGGAGAAATTTTTAATGTAGGTTTTGAAAATCAAACAGTATCTGAATTATCTGAAACTGTAAAAAAGGTAATTGGGGATGATGTTAAACTTATAACTACTCCAACCAATGACAATCGATCTTATCATATATCTTCTGAAAAAATTAAAAACAAACTAGGTTTTATTGCGAAGCATAGTATTGAAGAAGCGGCTAATGATTTAAAAAAAGCTTTTGAATCTGGGTTACTTCCAAATTCCTTTAATGATGATAAATATTTTAACATTAAGGTAATGAATTCAATTGAATTAAAATAAACAACTAAAATATGAAAGTTAGATATTCTTATTTAAAACAACAATTTGAAAATTGCGATGACTTATGGGCAGAATTAAAAGCATTCGTCCCAACTGGTGACTTCACATTAGGTAAGCCATTAACTGAATTTGAAAATAAATTTGCTAAATTAATTGGAACTAAGCATGCAATTGGAGTTAATTCTGGTACTGATGCAATTAAATTATCATTAAAAGCTATTGGAATTGGTTATGGTGATGAGGTAATCACTACTGCAAATACATTTGTGGCAACTGTTGGAGCAATTATGGAATTAGGTGCAATACCTGTTTTTGTTGACTGTGATGATTCATTTTGTATGGATGTATCACAACTTGAAGCAGTAATTACATCAAAAACAAAAGCAATTGTCCCTGTTCATTACACTGGCTATATGACAGATATGAGAAAGTTATTGCCAATTGCGAGAAAATATAACCTACCAATTGTTGAAGATGCCTGCCAATCAATTTTAGGAGCAATAGAAAATAAAAATGCTGGCACTTGGGGTAACGCCGGAGCTTTTTCATTACACCCACTTAAAAATTTAAATGTATGGTCAGATGGTGGTGTAATTGTAACAGACGATGATAAAATTGCAGAAACACTACGATTAATTCGTAATCATGGTATGTTTGATCGTGATACAATTACAATAATGGGTTGTAATTCAAGACTTGATACAATACAAGCTATAGTAGGTAATTGGTTAATTCCACATACTTCTGATATTGCAAATCAAAGAATAAAAAATGCAAAATATTATGATGATGGACTTAGTAAGTTAAAAGAAATTACTATACCCCCAAGATTAAAAGATTTTAAAATTGTATATCATTTATATATTGTTTTTGCAGAGGAAAGAGATGAATTATTAAAATATTGTTTAGAAAAAGGAATTGAAGCTAAAGTACATTATCCAGTTCCAATATATAGACAACCTGCATTGAAACATTTAGGCTACAAATATGGTGATTTCCCCGTTTCCGATGAGCATACAAAAAAAATTATAAGTTTTCCATGTGATCAACATTTGTCATTTGAGGAAATGGATTATGTGATTAATACAGTCACAGATTTTTATAAAAAATAAATAGCGATCAAATGTATAAAATTCCATATGTAAACCTGGTAGCACAGTGGCAAGAAGAAAAGGATGAACTATTGCCAATTATTGAAAAAGTTCTTGCATCCGGACAGTATATTTCTACTCAAGTTGTAGACGAATTTGAAGTTAATGCTGCTAAAATATGCAATACGAAACATTGCGTTGCTTTGAATAGTGGAACTGATGCACTAGTATTTGGTCTTGCGGCTTTAGGTGTTAGACGAGGTGACGAAGTTATCACCCCGCCTAATTCATTTGTTGCATCAACTTCTGCCATCACACATTTAGGCGCAAAACCAATATTTGTAGATGTATTACCAGACCAGAATATTGATCCTTCAAAAATTGAAGCGGCAATAACTAAAAATACAAAAGCAATTATGCCAGTACATTTAACTGGAAGAATGGCAAGAATGGATGAAATTAAAGCAATTGGTGAAAAATATAATATTCCAATAATTGAAGATGGTGCTCAATCAATTGATTCTAAGTATTTAAATATTCCAAGTGGTAAATGGGGTAAAATTGGATGTTTTTCAGCACATCCTTTGAAAAACTTAAACGCTTGTGGAGACGCTGGATTTTTAGTAACAGATGATGATGAAATTGCAAAAAAAATTAGGATATTAAGAACACACGGAATGATAGATAGAAATACAGTGAAGCAATTTGGATATGTTTCTAGAATGGACTCCATTCAGGCTGCAATATTGAATTATAGAATAAAGAAGTTGCATTTAGTTACTGACAAAAGAAGAAAAAATGCAGAGATATATTATAACATGTTAGACCGAAATAAAATATTCATACCAGATCAAAGACCTGAGGAATTTAATACTTTTCACACTTTTGTAATTCAAGTTGAAAACAGGGATTTGCTTAAAGAAAAGCTTGCAGAAGTGGGAATTGAAACTGGTATTCACTATCCAATACCGATTCATTTACAGCCTGCATCACTAAATTTAGGTTATAAATTGGGAGATTTTAAAAATACAGAGGATCAGGCTAGCAGAATATTGACACTACCTGTGAATCAATATTTGACAGATTATGAAATTAAAGAAATTGCTCATCAAGTAAATAATTTAACTTAATACAATGATTGTTGGCATTGATCTAGATAATACAATTATTAAATATGATAATGCGTTTCTTGAAGCTGCAAAATTTTTAAATTTAAATATTCCAGAAGAAATCGAAAGTAAAACCGATTTAAAAAATTATTGTATTGCTTTAAATGAAGGTGAGTTGGTTTGGCAAAAAATTCAGGGACTTGCTTATGGAAAATTTTTGTTAAAAAATGCAAAGCTGTATATTGGAGTAAAAAGATTTATTTGGAGATTAAAAAATAAAGGACATATCATTAAAATAATTAGTCATAAAACTAAATTCGGCCATTATGATGATGAAAAATATTTATTAAGAGAAGTTGCTACTGAATTCCTAAAAAAAAATAATATTATAAATTGTGATTCTCCTTTAGTTAATGATCTCATTTTTCTTAATACAAGAAAAGAAAAAATAGAAAAAATTTTATCTGAAAATGTTGAAATTTTTATCGATGATTTAAAGGAAGTTATTTTTGATTTAAAAAATTATAAACAAATTAAAACCATTCATTTTAATGAAGGGTATATTGGCTTTGATAAAGAAGAAGTAAAATCAGATTGGCAACAAATAGACAATTTAATTAATGGAATTTGGGATAACAATGAGGTCATTAAACTTGCTAATCTTATAATTACTGATAAAATAATAAGTGTCAATAAAATATCTCAAGGTAGAAATTCTGCAGTTTATAAATTGGGACTAGAAAATAATACATTTTTGAAATTTAAAATTTACCCAGTAGATGAAAAACATGATAGAATTAATTCAGAATTCTACTCTACAAAAATTTTAAATGATTTTGGTTTTGACTCAATACCGAAGCCTCTAAATTATAATAAAGAATTAGGAATTGCGTCCTATCAATGGATAGATGGAGATGCAATTAATAAACATAATTTAGATGACATTACAAATTGTTCTCATTTTATAAATGATTTACATAAAATTAGATTTGAAAAAAGTTTTTCAATAATCGGTTTAGCTTCAGCTGCATGCATTTCAGGAAAGCAGATAGAAGATCAATTAAATCAAAGAATTAATTATTTTAAAAATGTTAATAACAAAGATTTATTAGAATTTTTGTCTAATGAATTTATTCCTTTAATGAATTATTTTTTATTAAATGCAAAAAAAAAGTGGAATTTCAATTACAGTTTCGATGAAAAATTACCATTTGAAAAACTTACATTAAGCCCTTCTGATTTTGGATTTCATAATATAATAAAAAATAATAATAATCTTTGTTTTATTGATTTTGAATATTTTGGATTTGATGATCCAGTTAAATTAATTTCTGATTTTTATTATCATCCAGGGATGAACTTAAGTGTAATTCAAAAAAAACATTGGCTAAGTCAAACTTTTAAAATTTTCGATGAAGAAGTTTATATAAGAGCAAATTTATGTAAACCATTGTATGGTTTAATTTGGTGTTTGATAATTTTAAATGATTTTCGACCTGAAATTTTAGGAAGAAGAATAAGTGCTACAACAGATGATAATTTGATAGTATCAAGTATTTTAGAAAAGCAATTAGGAAAAGCAAAATCATTATTAGAATTAATAAAATTTGAAGAAATAATAAATTAAAAAATATGAACAATTTAGACGAGCGTTCCAAAGATTTGAGAAAAAATGTAATAAAAATGGTTGAAGTTGATAAAAGAGGACATATCGGCCCAGCCCTTTCTTTAATCGAAATAATGAGAGTGTTATTTGATTCATTTCTAATTTTTGATGCTTCAAAACCTAATTGGGACAAAAGAGATCGGTTCATTTTAAGTAAAGGCCATGGTTGCCTTGCCTTATATTCAATTTTGGCAGACAAGAAATTTTTCTCCAAAGAAGAATTTAATAATTTTTGTAAACCAACTTCAATTTTAGGCGGACACCCTGAAAGAGATAAAACTCCAGGTGTTGAAGCATCAACAGGCGCTCTAGGCCATGGTATGCCAATGGCAGTTGGTATGGCTTTGGCTGCAAAAATTAAAAAAGAAACCAACAGAGTTGTAGTTGTGATGGGAGATGGTGAAATAAATGAAGGGTCAGTATGGGAAGCTGCAATGTCTGCCTCAAAACATAAATTATCAAATTTAATTGTTTTTATAGATCACAATAAATTACAATCTTATGGTAAAACAACCGAAGTTTTGGATATGTCACCATTACCTGATAAATGGCAAAGTTTTGGATTTAATGTTCATGAAGTTGATGGCCACGATATCAAAGGATTAGAAGAACTTTTAAAAACGATACCTGTAAATACTGAAAAGCCAACAGTTGTAATTTGTCATACAATTAAAGGAAAGGGATTTCCCTTTGCAGAAGGAAATCCAAATTGGCATCATAAATCTGGTCTTAATGAAGATGATATCTTAAAAATGTATAAATGTTTAGAATAATTTAAAATAAAAATATGCGAAAAGAAGCTTTAGACTCCGTTTATGCGCTAGCAAAAAATAATGAAAGAGTAATTTTTATTGGCTCTGATTTAGGACCAGGCGTACTTAAAAACATGAAAGAAGAAATGCCAGAAAGGTTTTTTATGGAAGGTGTTAGTGAACAACACATTATTGGTATGGCTGCAGGATTAGCAATGGAAGGTTTTATTCCTTATGTAAATACTATAGCAACTTTTTTATCAAGAAGATGTTTTGAACAAATTGCTATGGATTTATGTTTACAAGACCTTCCTGTAAGATTAATCTCTAATGGGGCAGGAGGTGTATATGCTCCTTTAGGGCCAACTCATTTAGCTGTTGAAGACATTGCTATAATGCGTGCACTTCCTAATATGACAATTGTTTGTCCTTGTGATGCTGATGAGATGAATAGATTTATGTTAAAAACTTTAGATTGGCCACATCCAATATATATAAGATTAGCAAAAGGGGGAGATAAGATCATAAGTAGTGACAATGGAGGTTTTGAAATTGGTAAGTCTATTTTAATGAAAAATGGTAAAGATGCTTTATTTATTTCAACTGGAGTTATGACGCAATTGGCATTAGAAGCGGCTGAAAAATTAGAAAAAGAAGGAATTAATTGCGGTGTATTACATATGCATACTATTAAGCCAATTGATGAAAATACGTTATTAAACTTAATTCCTAATTTAAAAGCAGTGATAACTATAGAGGAACATACTCGTATTGGGGGATTAGGAACTGCAGTATTAGAATTTTGTAGTGATTCTATACCTGAACACTCTCATAAAATATTTAGAATTGGCATACCTGATAAATTTGCAGAACAATATGGTAGTCAGAATTCATTACTTGAATACTGGGGCATAACAGTTCAGAATATAATAGATTCAATGAAAAAAAAATTAAAATAAATTATTTATGTTTTTAGATAAAAATGAAATAAGAATTACCAATCAATATTTAGATAATGGTTATATTATCCAACCAGTCGCTGATTTAGAGGCGTTGGAATGGATGAGAAATAAATTTGTTGAAATTGTTTCTAAAAATCTAGGTATTACTGATATTTCTGAACCAGAAAAATTGTTAAATTATATACATGAAAGAATTGAAGTTAAAGAGCTAAATCAATTTAGATTAAATGTAATTAGAGCATTTAATTCTGTAAATGAATTTAGGGAAATGTATTATAGAGTAGCAAGACCATATTTAGAGATTTTAGTAGGTAATGAATTAGCAATGCAACTTAGAGTTAACCTAAGTATTCAATTTCCAAATGATGATAGTTCTTTATTACCTGTTCATGCCGATACTTGGTCTGGTGATTCGCCATATGAGGTAGTAGTATGGCTCCCTATTGTTAATTGCTATGGCACTAAAGCAATGTATTTACTTCCACCAATTTATTCAAATAGGTTAAGTAATGATTTTAATGATATGTCGGGAAAAAATAGCGAAGATCTATACCAATCTATTAAGAATGATGTAAAATGGCTTGAAGTAAAATTTGGAGAAGTTCTTATTTTCGATCAGGCATTACCACATGGTAATAGAATCAATACTGAAAAAGAAACTAGATGGTCAATGAATTGCAGATTTAAATCTGTTTTTTCTCCTTATGGTGATAAAAAATTAGGTGAATTTTTTGAACCTATTACTTTAAGAGCAGCAACTCAAATTGGAATGAAATATAAATTACCAAAAATATGATTAAAAAAGTTAGAGGCTATGTGTTTAGCAGATCATTTCTAGGTGAACGTGTTCCACAACATATACAAAATATAGTTATACGAGATTATTGTGAAAAGAATAATCTACAGTTTTTGTTAAGTGCTAGTGAATACGCGATGGAAAATTCTCATCTAATATTTACATTGTTATTAGATGAGTTAAATTCTATTGATGGTATAGCACTTTATAGTATATTTCAATTACCAGAAAATACAGAACAAAGAGAATTGATCTATAAAAAAGTATTATCATTAGGGAAGACCCTTCATTTTTGTGTAGAAGGTTTAAAAATATCCAATACTGATGAAAAACAAAGAATTGAAAATATTTGGTTGGTAAAAAAAGCAATGATTTTTCATCCAATAGAATATTAGTTGCTCGATATATCTTTTAGTAATAATAGTAATTAAGTAGCTTTGAAAAAACATTTATGGAAAAATTAAAAAATTTTGTAACAGCACTGCATCAATCTACAAAGAGAGATTATTTATCAAGGATGATTGACCAAAAAGTTGCTTGCATGCAAAAGGCAAAAGAGTATGAAGATGATTATTGGGATGGCGATAGAAGATTTGGATATGGAGGCTATAAATTTATTGAAGGCAGATGGAAACCAGTTGCCGAAAAGTTAATAGAAAACTATAAACTTACAAATAATTCAAAAATTCTAGATGTTGGGTGTGGAAAAGGATTCTTACTTTATGAAATAAAAAAAATTCTCACAGACATTAAAATAGTTGGAATTGATATATCAAAATATGGGTATGAAAACGCTCATCCATCGGTAAAAAATAACATAATTTTGCATCGCGCACAAGATAAATATCCTTTTATTGATAAAGAATTTGATTTAGTAATTTCTCTAGGTACTTTGCATAATTTAAGATTATTTGATTTAAAAAAGGCATTATCTGAAATAGAAAGAGTAGGAAAATCTGGATATATAATGTTAGAAAGTTATAGAAATGAGCAAGAACTATTTAATTTGCAATGTTGGGCATTAACATGTGAATCTTTTTTTGATGAACAAGAATGGGTTTGGTTATATAAACATTTTGGTTATTCTGGTGACTATGAGTTCATTTTTTTTGAATAATAATTATGAATTAAATTAGAAAAATAAAATAATAAAGATTAATTTAAAATCAAAGCAATTAATATCCTTATAATTGGCGGAAAAAGTGAAGTTGGAAAAGAACTTAAAAAACATTTTATAAATGATAATTTTCGAATTTTTTCAACTTGCAGATCAAAAAATATAGAAGAAGAAAATTCTATTTATTTAGATTTGGAAAATATTGAAGATTTCAATTTTCCTAATATATATTTTGATATTGTATTTTTTTGTGCAGCATTAACATCAATTTCCAAATGTGAAAAATTTCCAGAAAAAGCGTATAAAATAAATTACGAAAATACATATAAAATAACAAGATACTTTATTGAACAAAAATCATTTGTTATCCTTTTTTCAACTAGTCAAGTGTTTAATGGTAACAACAAAACGGAGTTGGTTGATTCGATACCTCATCCTTTTACTACATATGGAACAACAAAAGCACTTTTAGAGAAAAAACTTGTCCCATTTTATAAAGAAATTTGTATTTTGAGATGTACTAAAATTATATTTAAGTCAAATGAATTATTTTCAAATTGGGAAAGAAATTTAAAATTAAATATTCCAATAGAGCCTTTTTTTGACTTATATTTTTCACCTATTTCAATCGAGTATCTTTTATTGTTAATAGATAAAATAATTATTAATAAGGTAACTGGTATACATAATATTTCATCAAAATATGATATTTCGTATCATGAAGCGTCTAAATATATTGCCAATAAATTAAATTTAAATAACAATTTAATTAAGTCAATAAGTTATAAGAAAAAAATTAAAAGTACTCTCCCCCAATACACAAATCTTAAAAACACATTATATAAATTTTATCCAGTACCCTTGCCAGTGGATGCATTAGATTATTATTTATCATTTTAACTATGAAAAAAATCAAAGTTTTCGTATCAGGTCATTTTAATATTTTACATAATGGACATATAAGGTTACTTCAATTCGCCAAAGAATGTGGTGATTATTTAATTGTAGCCGTAGAAAGTGATAAAATAGCTGGTAACGCTTCTTATATTAATGAAAAGTACAGATTTGAAAGTTTAAAATTTAATAATTTAGTTGATGAAGTAATTTTAGCAAATGAGCCAATAGTTGAATTGGTTTCCAAGTTAAAACCAGATATTATTGTAAAGGGAAAAGAATATGAATTATTATACAATCCAGAAAAATCTATTGTTGAACAATATGGAGGAAAATTGATATTTAGTTCTGGGGAATCTATTTTTTCTTCACTAGATATTATAAACAAAGAATTTACTGAAAATGTTAATAAATATAAAATTAATAGGCCTAATGATTATTTATCAAGACACTCTATTAATGAAAATAAAATTATAAATCTAATTAATCATTTTAAATCTTTAGAAGTTTGTGTAATTGGAGATCTAATTATAGATGAATATATAACCTGCCAAGCTCTTGGTATGTCTCAAGAGGATCCAACAATTGTTGTTTCACCTATAGACTCTAGAAAATTTATTGGTGGTGCTGGTATTGTAGCAGCTCATGCTTCAGGATTAGGTGCTAAAGTTCATTTTATTTCAGTTACTGGTAATGATGTAACAAAAAAGTTTGCACAAAAAAAGTTAAACGAATTTAAAGTTAAACATTTTCTGATAGAAGATCAAAATCGACCAACTACTTTAAAACAAAGATATCGTTGCTCTGGAAAAACTATGCTTAGAGTCAGTCATTTACATCAAAATGCAATTGATTTAGATTTACAAAAAAAGATGTTGCAATATATAGAATCGATAATCAAAGATATTAAGTTATTAGTATTTTCCGATTTTAATTATGGTTGCTTACCACAAACTCTAGTTGACAAGATTATTCTTTTAGCAAAGAATAACAATGTAGTATTGGCTGCAGACAGTCAATCTTCATCACAAATTGGAGATATTTCACGATTTAAAAATATGGATCTAATCACTCCAACTGAAACTGAAGCGAGAATTAGTACTAGAAATAAGGATGATGGATTAATTGTACTAGCTGAGAAGCTAAAAGAAATGTCTAATCCTAAAAATATCTTATTAAAACTTGGACAAGATGGATTACTAGTACACGCAAAGATTGAAAAAAAAATAGACTGGCAAACCGATAAAATTGAGGCTCTTAATATTACACCAAAAGATGTTTCAGGAGCTGGTGATTCTTTATTGATTACTAGTTCAATGGTAATTGCAAGTGGGGGAAATATATGGGAAGCAGCCTTGATTGGTTCAATCGCTGCATCAATTCAGGTTGGTCGAATAGGTAATACACCTCTAAAAGTTAACGATTTGATATCACAAATATAATTTAAATTGAAAGCAATTTTATTAGCTGCAGGTTATGGAACGAGACTAAGGCCATTAACAAATGCAACTCCAAAATGTTTGGTCAAAATTAAAAATAAACCATTATTACAATTATGGTTAGAAAGCCTAACTAAAGCAGGTGTTAACAGTTTTTTAATTAATACACATTACTTACATGTAGAAGTTGAAAATTTCATACATTCAAGTGTTTTTAAAAATAAATGTAAGTTAGTTTATGAAGAACAATTATTAGGAACTGCAGGCACTTTAATTAAAAATATAAATTTCATCGAGAATGATGAGATATTATTGATACATGCAGATAACTATTGTCTTGAGGATATAAATAATTTAATTTTAGCACATAAGAATCGTCCTAATTATTGTTTACTTACAATGATGACGTTCAGAACTCAAGAACCATCTTCATGTGGAATTGTAGAAGTTAATGAATCAAATATTATGTATGGTTTTCATGAAAAAATTTCAAATCCTCCGGGTAATCTTGCAAATTGTGCTGTTTATATATTATCTAAAGAGTTTATAAATATATTGAGAAATGATTTTTTTAATGTTAATGATTTTAGTAAAGATGTTTTAGCTCATTTTGTCAATAAAACTTTTATATATGAAACAAAAAATATTTTTATTGACATTGGGACCATTGAAAATTATAATAAAGCCAACAAATGATTTATAATTTTATTAAAAAACAATTTATTGATATTTATTATGGAGGATTGAGATTAATAATACATAAATCTAATTTATTTTTTAATTTGTTATTCAATATTTTAACATCATTTCCATTTTATTTCATTGGATTTATATTTGTGATAATCATTAGATTACTTGAACCAATTTTACTAATTAGAATTGGATATTTAATTAGTTCAAGAATTGGTCATTTTGCAGGAAATACTGAATTATATTTATGTGAAAAAGACTTAGGTTTAAACACGCCAAAAGATAATCATATTGACCTTTTTTACTTAAAATATAGACCAATTTGTAATATTTTCTTAGAAAAAAAATTTTCACAATTATTAAATATTTATCCAAAATTTCTTTTACAACCAATTTATCACATTAATAAAATTTTTCCAAATTTTGAAAAATTTGAAGTTGGTCAAAATTTTCAACATGATAGAGATATTAAGAATCTTCTTGATAAAAGTAAAATACATCTAAAATTTACAAACGATGAAATAGAACTTGGGAATAAATTATTAGAAAGATTAGGAATTCCAAGTAATGCTAAAATAGTTTGTTTATTAGTAAGAGACAGTAGCTATTTATTTGAAAAATTTGGACCTGGCTATGAATATCATAATTTTAGAGATTCAAGTATAAATAATTATATTTTAGCTGCTGAAGAGTTAGCAAAACATGATTATTATGTTGTAAGAATGGGCGAAATAGTAAAGGATAAATTATCCACAAATAATTCTAAAATTATTGATTATGCTAATCATAAAATAAAATCCCCTTTTTTGGACATTTATTTAGGTTATAAATGTGTTTTTGCTATGTCTACAAGTTCTGGATGGGATGCTGTACCTTCTCATTTATTTAAAAAACCTATTTTATATACAAACTATGTACCAATTGCTTTAATGTCTACTTTTTCAGATAAATATATTTTGACTACTAAAAAAATTTTTGATACTAGTGAAAATAAAATTTTAACTTTTAAGGAAATTTATGATAAAAACATTTCATTTTTAACAACTGATGATGATTATATAAAAAATAATTTAGTTTTGATAGAAAATACCCCAGAAGAAATCAAAGAAGCGGCAATAGAAATGCACTTATTAATCAATAATAAATTAATTTTCGAAATTAATGATTTAGATAATCAATACAAATTTTGGAATGCTTATCCAAAGCATATAAAAGAATCTTATTATAAAAAAAGATACTTACATGGTGAATTAAAAGCAATTTTTAGTCCCTTTTTTTTAAGAAATAATATAAACTTATTAGAATAAATAATATGAATAAAAAAATAGAATTTTTAGATTTAAAAACAATCACTAATTATCATCATTTAGAATATATAAACGCTATCGAAGGTGTACTAAAGAATGGTTGGTATACCCTTGGTGAAAATTTAAAAATTTTCGAGAATTTATATGCTAATTTTTCAAATACAAAATATTCATTAGGGGTAGCAAACGGATTAGATGCCTTGATTTTAAGTTTGAAAGCTCTTGATATCGGACCCGGTGATGAAGTCATAGTGCCTTCTAATACATATATTGCGAGTTGGTTAGCAATAACACATGTTGGAGCAACAATTAGACCAGTTGAGCCAAGAATTGACACATATAATATCAACTGCGATAAAATTGAAAGTGAAATTAACAAAAATACAAAGGCAATTTTAGCAGTTAATTTATACGGACAATCAGCAGAATTGAATAAACTAAGTTTAATTTGTAAAAATTATAATTTATTTTTAATTGAAGATAATGCTCAATCTCAAGGCGCTAAATGCGTAGATTTACCAACAGGTTCTTTTGGTGATATTAATGCCACTAGTTTTTATCCAGGAAAAAATTTAGGTGCATTTGGTGATGCCGGTGCAATTACAACCAATGACTCTCAGCTTGTTGATAAAATTTTAAAATTTAGAAATTATGGATCAAAAATTAAGTATTTTAATGATGTTATTGGTTATAATTCTAGATTAGATGAAATTCAAGCAGCTATATTAAATATTAAATTGAAATATTTACATTTAGAAAATATGCATAGAGTAGACTTGGCAAATAAATATAATGATATATTATTAGGTGTTGGTGATATTATAATACCGTTTATTGCTGAAAATTGCACTTCTGTTTATCATATTTATTCGATTCGCACAAATAAACGCAATGATCTACAAGATTTTTTGACATCGCAAAATATATCAACAATGATACATTATCCCCTTCCACCACATATGCAAAAAGCCTATGCACAATTAGGATATAAAAATGGAGATTTCCCTATCGCAGAAGAAATAGCTAATACCTCATTAAGTTTACCAATAGGCCCTCATATAACAATTGATGATGTTGAATATATTTGCAATAAGATCAGATTATTTTTTAAAAATTAATATTAAAACAATTTAAAATAAATATGAAAACAATTAACATTCAAAAATCGAAAAAATGTCTTATTTGTAATAATGATATAAATCCTTTTATTTCTTATGGAGAAATGCCAATTGCGAATGGTTTTTTAAATTCTGATAATTTTTCAAAAGAATATTTTTTCCATATGCAAGTAGCTCATTGTACTAATTGCAATATGGTTCAATTATTAGATACTCCAGATAAAGATTTAATGTTCAATGAAAATTATGCTTTCTTTTCTGGGACATCTAATGTAATGAAAGATCATTTTAAAAATTTTGCATTCCAAGTAAAAAATAATTATCTAAACGTAGAAGATCCTTTTGTCGTTGAAATAGGAAGTAATGACGGTATAATGTTAGGTAATTTTAAAGATTGGGGAATAAGACATCTTGGGTGCGAGCCATCAGCAAATGTTGCACATGTTGCAAAAGAAAAAGGTATTAATACTATAGTAGAATTTTTTAATGAAGATTTAGCAAAGAAAATTATCAGTGAAAATGGTCAAGCAGATGCTTTTATCGCTGCAAATGTAATGTGTCATATACCATATTTTCATTCGATAGTAGCAGGAATTAGCTTGTTAATTAAAAAAACTGGAATTGTTATTTTTGAAGATCCATATTTGGGTGATGTTATTGAAAAAACTTCATATGATCAAATTTATGATGAACATACATTTCTTTTTTCTGTAAATTCTATCAATTATATTTTTAATGAATATGGTATGGAGGTTGTACATATTGAACATCAAGATACTCATGGCGGATCTATGAGATATTTTATTGGACACAAGGGGGTTAGAGTACCTTCAAAAGAAGCAGTTGATCAATTAGCTAAAGAAAAAAAATTAGGACTCGATAAGCCTGAAACATATACTAAATTTAGAGAAAATTGTGAAAAATCTAAAGTCGATTTAAAAAAATTATTAACTGATTTAAAAATACAAGGTAAAAGAATTGCTGGTTACGGCGCTACATCTAAAAGCACAACAATTTTAAATTATTCAGATATCGGACCTGATTTAATAGAGTATATTTGTGATAATACTCCGATAAAACAAGATAAGTTTAGTCCTGGGAAGCATATTCCAATAAAAAATATAGAACACTTCAAGGAAAATTATCCTGATTATGCAGTTTTGTTTGCATATAATCATGCGAAAGAAATAATGAGTAAAGAAACTGATTTTATTAAAAATGGAGGAAAATGGATATTATTTGTACCAAATGTTCATATTGTAAATTAATATAAAATGATTGAAGGAGTTGAATTTAAAAGTATAATTTCTCATGTTGATGAGAGAGGCTATTTTAGAGAATTGTTACGTAAAGGAGACAAAATTTTAGTTGAAGGTTTGGGACAGATAAGTCATTCTCTAGTATATTCAGGTGTCGTTAAAGGTTGGCATGGTCATGTGTATCAAACCCAATGGAATTATGTAGTTAATGGTTTAATTTATGTAGCACTTTTTGATTCTAGAAAAAATTCAAAGACATATAAAGAAACTATGACATTTTTAGTAGGAGATCATCAAGATACCCAAATATATAAATTTCCTCCAGGTGTTCTTCACGGATATAAATGCATATCAGGGCCAATGAATATTATTTATTTTACTTCCGGTCATTATGATTTAATGGATGAGATTAGGATTAATCATGATGATCAAGAAATAGGATTTGACTGGATAAATACCTTTAAAATCAAATAAGTTGATAATTTTTATTTCTGGATCAAGTGGGATTATTGGTAAACAGTTAATAAAACAACTTTATTTAACTTATCCTAATACAACTATATATGAACTAGGTAGAAAAAAAGAAAATATTGATTCATATTTTATTGAATTGGATTTATTGAATTCAAATTCACTTGAAATAGACGCAGTATTTAATAAGTATAAGCCAGTTTTATTTTTTCATTTAGCCTGGTGTACAAATCATACAGATTATTTAATATCAGAGGAAAATGTTTTATGGGAACAGTCAACAATAAATTTGATTAATTCATTTTATAATTCCGGAGGTCAAAAATTTATTGGAATTGGATCTAGCATTGAGTATGATTGGAAATATCCTAGTCCATTTAATGAGCATAATTCAAAATTAAATGGCAATAATTGGTCATATGGAAAATCTAAAATTAATATTTTCAATTATCTTTCAAATATTTCAAATATTTCGTTCCAATGGGATAGAATATTTTTTGTATTTGGGCCCGGTCAAAGTAAAAACAGACTAATTCCATTAATAATTAATAATGCAATAAATAATACAAAACCATTATCAATTAACTTGAATATAGGTAGAGATTATATTTCTACTTTTGAAATTGCTAGACAAATTTCAATGATGTCTACAACGTCATACAGCGGGAGTTTAAATATTTGTTCTGGTAAATCAACATTACTAAGCGATATAGTTTCTAAAATTGAAAAAATTACACAAAAAAAAGTAACCATTTCAACGGATGAGTTTATAGATAATTTCGATGTGCAAAATATAAGTGGATGTCAGGATATAATTAAATTGCATTTTCCGGATTATAAATATACAGAATACGATTTTGAAAATGATTTAAAAGAAACTATCAAATATTTTAATTAAACTAAACTATTTTATGAATACAGAATTCTTTATATGGGAAGGGGTTTTTCAAGATTTTTTCAATGCAAAAAAATACGCAGATGGGTTTGGATTTTCTGGAGAAACATACAATACTAGGGCCTTAGATGCCGCAAAAGAATGCCTTTATTCTTTAGAAAAAAATGAACCAATTCCTTTTTTTCACAAACAAAGAAGTGTATTACTTTCACCAATTGTTACAATGATGTTAAATAATCAATCACAAATAGACATATTGGATTTTGGGGGAGGATTAGGCATTGGTTATATGACATTAAAAGAAAGTATTGCAAATACAAGACAAAAAATTAATTATACAATAATAGAACTACCTGAAATATGTAAACAAGGGAAAGAGTTACATAAAGACGAAATCAATTTCTTAGACAGCTTCCCTGACACGAATGAGTTTCAATTAATTCATTCATCATCTGCAATCCAATATATAGAAGATTGGCAAAACTTAATAAAAAAACTTTGTTCTTATAATGCAAAATATATTTTAATGTCAGATGTATTTGCAGGAGATTTCGAAACATTTGTAACGCTACAAAATTATTACAGTAACAAAATACCACATTGGTTTTTTAAATTTTCAGATTTTATTGAGATATTCAATCAAAATGGATATTTCCTAGAAATGCGAACTTATGTTTCTGCAAAAAGACTAAACTATGAAGACGAACTTCCAATGAATAATTTTGAAGATAATTATAAACTAAAGTATACTTCACACTTGTTATTTTCAAAAAAAATATAAATTTATGAATATCGGATTAAATACAATTAAAATTATTAATCTTCCTCATCACTTTGAAGAAAATGGCGATCTAATTGTGATGGAAAATAATAAAAATGTCCCCTTTGAAATACTTAGAGTATTTGTGGTAAGAGCTCCAAAGGATTCGATAAGAGGCCAACACGCTCATATTAAATGTACGCAATTATTAACTTGTCCAAATGGTCAAATTGACGTAGAATGTGACGATGGAATTAATAAATTAAATTTTATTTTAAATCACCCTAATATTGGACTTTTAATACCACCTGGTATCTGGGCTCAACAAACATATACAAAAGAAAATTCAATTTTAACAGTTCTATGTGACCGTCTTTATGAAGCTGACGATTATATTAGAGATTATTCTGAATTTATAAAATTTATAAATAAAAAAAATTAAATAATGAGAATAGTAATTACTGGTGCTTTAGGACATATAGGATCTTCTCTAATTCGCTCTTTACCATTTGCTTTTCCAAAATCAGAAATTATTTTGATTGATAATTTGATGACTCAGAGATATGCTTCACTTTTTAATTTACCCAATATTGGTAAATATACATTTATAGAAGCTGATATTACAAATTGTAATTTAAATTTGATCTTAAAAAATGTAAATTATGTTATACACTTATCTGCAATAACAGACGCTGCTGGTAGTTTTGATAAAGCAAGTTTGGTAGAAGATAATAATTTTAATGCCACAAAAAAAATTGCAGATGCGTGTTTAAATTTAGACATTAAATTAATTTCTTTATCTTCTACAAGTGTTTATGGCACACAAAAAGAAGTTGTTTCCGAAGATTGTTCTATAGATGAACTTAAACCGCAAAGTCCATATGCAATCACGAAATTAAAAGAGGAAAGATATTTACAAACATTAGCAATAGAAAAAGGATTAAAAGTGGTTATTTGTAGATTTGGTACAATTTATGGAATTTCAAATGGAATGAGATTTCATACAGCAGTAAATAAATTTTGTTGGCAAGCAGTAATGAATCAGCCAATCACAGTATGGAAAACTGCGTATAATCAAAAAAGACCATATTTAGATCTTGATGATGCGGTAAATGCCTTTATTTTTTTGATTAGAAATGATATTTTTAATGGCGAGGTTTATAATGTTTTAACACAAAATTCTACTGTAAGTCAAATTATTGATTGTATAAAAGAATTTGTCCCAAAATTAGAAATTTCTTTTGTTGAAAATAAGATTATGAATCAACTTTCATATGAAGTTTCATGTGAAAAATTTAAAAGTTTAGGATTCAATTTTTCAGGTGAATTAAAAAAGTCAATTGGCGATACTATATCTTTACTTTATAATTCAAATAATTAATATTAAATGTTTTTTTACGGAAAAAAAATCACAGAAAATGTATTAGTAAGTGTAATAATTGATACATTTTACAGACCTGAAATGTTAAAAAATGCTGTTGAGAAAATATTACATCAGACTTATCAAAATATAGAATTAATTATAGTTGATAATGGTTCAACTATCGAAACAAAAAATTATCTTAAAAAAATAAAAGAAGAAAATCACAAAATTAAAATTATTCGATTTGAAAATAATCAATTTTCTTGGGATGATCCTCATAAGTTAATTAGAATATGTTATAACGCGGGGTTAGAAAATGCAAACGGTGATTTAATTTTTTATCAATCTGACGATGATTGGGTAAATTTTGACTTTATTGAAAAAATGGTTTATTTATTTATACGCAACGAAAAATGCACAACTGCCATTGGAAGAGTTGTAAATTGCTTATATAATGGAAAGATTATAAATATGTATGATGTTAGAGAAAGACCAGTTTATCTAAATGGTTATGATTTAGCCATTGACTATCTTAAGGAAGAAAATAAATTGATCCAACCAAATCCTGGCCATAGTTTTGTAATTAAAAAAGATATTTTGTTAAAATATGGAGGTTTTCAAGATACGTATGAAACACATCAGATGCTTGGTATAGTTCCTTTTGGTCAAACTGGTTTTGATAAAACTGCTTTAATGTTTTGGGGACGAAGTTCAGAAAAACAATTAAATGTACAAATGAATAAACTTAATTTTTTTTGGGGCCGGTATTATATTAATAATATTATTAATCCTGAAATATCACTAATTAAAAATTGGAAATTACATTTTTCAAAATCCGATGTGATTTTGCTTGAAAATTATTTAAATCATACAATTTTATCTTCTTATTATAAAGTAATAATTACAAATTTTTTTAATTTCAGAAAATCCAATAAATTTAATAACGTAGAAATTGAGTATATTGAAAATTTAACTTTCAATATTAAAGCATTTAGCAATGCTTTAATTAATTTCTATAAAACAACTTTATTTTTTAAAGTTATTATAATGCCTAAAATGATACTTAATAAATTATTTTCTTATTATGCTACTAAATAAATCAATTTTAATTACTGGTGGAACAGGCTCATTGGGTAAATCTTTGACCGAATATATTTTATCAAATTACCCAGGAATAAAAAAGTTAGTTATATTTTCGAGAGATGAACAGAAACAATTTAGAATGGCTCAAGAATTTCCTGAAAAAAAATATCCACAAGTAAGGTATTTATTAGGGGATGTAAGAGACAAAGAACGTTTAGTTAGAGCATTTCAAGGAATCGATATTGTAATACATGCTGCGGCAATGAAACATGTACATTTGGCAGAGTATAATCCAGATGAATGTATAAAAACTAATATTGGGGGAGCACAAAATGTCATTCATGCTGCTCTTCTAACTAATGTAAATAACGTAGTTGCATTATCAACAGATAAAGCATGTGCGCCAATAAATTTATATGGAGCAACTAAATTAACATCTGATAAACTTTTTGTTGCTGCAAATAATATTAAAGGTACAAATCCAATAAAATTCTCTGTTGTGAGATATGGCAATGTAATGGGTTCAAATGGTTCTGTAATACCATTTTTTATGGAAAAGAGAAAAGAAGGTATATTGCCAATAACCGATATTTCTATGACAAGATTTAACATATCACTACAAGGTGGTGTAGATATGGTTATGCATGCAATAAAAAATGCATGGGGCGGTGAAATTTTTATACCAAAAATTTCTTCTTATAAAATTTTAGATGTTGCCAATGCAATTTGTTCAAATTGTAAGTTAGATATTATTGGAATTAGGCCTGGTGAAAAAATACACGAAGAAATGATAACATCTTCTGATTCTTTTTATACATACGATTTAGGCAAATATTATACAATACTACCAGCAATACCTAATTTCAATTTAAACGATTATATAGAAAAATTTAATGCAAAAAAAGTACAAGAAGGATTCACCTATAATTCAGGAACAAACACATCATGGGAAACTGTAGATTCATTAAAAAAATTAATTAAAGAACATCTTTATCCAGATTTTCAATAATGAGAAATCAAATTATTCCATACGGAAAACAAAATATAACAGAAGAAGATATAGAATCTGTTGTCATTGCTTTGAAAGGAGAATATTTAACTCAAGGCCCAAAAATTTTAGAATTCGAAAAATTATTTGCTAATTATGTAGGTAGCAGATTTGCTGTTGCGGTATCTAACGGAACTGCTGCATTACATTTATCTGCTATTGCATTAAATCTTAAAAAAGGCGAAAAAGTTATAACAACTCCAATTACTTTTGCAGCTTCTGCAAATTGTATTCGATATTGCGATGGAGATGTAATTTTTTCAGATATAGATTCTGAATCATACTTAATTGATTTAAATAAGATTGAAGAATTAATTTCTAAATATCCTAAAGGAACTATCAAAGGGATAATTCCAGTAGATTTTGCAGGAAGAGCTGTTAATCTTGAAAAGGTAAAAGAATTAGCAAATAAATATAATTTATGGATAATTGAAGATGCTTGTCATGCACCAGGTGGTTTTTTTATTGATTCTAAAGGAATTAAACAAAAATGTGGTAATGGAAATTTTGCTGATTTATCAATTTTTTCATTTCATCCTGTTAAACATATAGCAACTGGAGAAGGAGGTATGATTACTACAAATAATGAAAATCTTTATAACAGATTATTAGATTTAAGATCACATGGTATAACAAGAATTCATGAAAATTTTTTAAATACAATTGAATTTTCAAGCGGATCAAATAATCAAAGTTCATTTCCTGGCTGGTATATGGAGATGCAAACATTAGGTTATAATTATCGATTTACAGATTTTCAAGCAGCTTTGGGAATTTCTCAATTAAATAGAGCAGAAGAGGGTTTGTTTAGAAGAAAAAATATTGCTGAAAAATATAAAAAAGCTTTTTCAGGTAAAAAATTTCTTATTAGTCAATCTGACACGGTTATCGGTCATGCCTATCATTTATATATTTTAGAAGTTAAAGATCGAATTGGCTTATATAACCATTTAAAAAATAAAAATATATATGCTCAAATTCATTATATACCATGTCATTTAATGCCTTATTATAGAAATTTAGGATGGAAAGATGGTGATATGCCTATAGCCGAGTCTTATTATAAAAATTGTATAAGTATACCAATGTATCCAAGTATGACTGATGATGATGTTGATTTCGTTATAGATGAAATCATTAATTTTTATGAATAATATTGCAATTATACCTGCAAGAGGTGGAAGTAAAAGAATTCCCAGAAAAAACATAAAAGATTTTTTAGGTAAACCAATTATTTCTTACTCAATAGAAGCTGCAATTAAGTCTGGTTTATTCAATGAAGTAATGGTTTCAACTGATGATGAAGAAATAGCTAATATTGCTATTAAATATGGTGCTAAAGTCCCGTTCTTTAGAAGTCAGAAAAACTCAAGTGATTATTCAACTACTTTTGAAGTTATTGAAGAAGTATTAGAGAAATATAATGAATTAAAAATGACTTTTAATAATATTTGTTGTATTTATCCCTGTGCACCATTGATACAAATCAATAAATTAAAACAAGCTTATGAATTATTTATAGAGAAAAAATATAATACAGTTTTTCCTGTAATTAGATATTCAAATCCTATTCAAAGAGCGTTAAAATTAGTAGATGATAAAGTCGAAATGTTTTATCCTGAAATGAAAAATATTAGAAGTCAAGACTTGGAAAATTCATATTTTGATGCCGGTCAATTTTATTGGACAAATACAATGAATTTATTATCTCAAAAAAGTTTATTTACAAATAATACAGGAACTATTATTTTAGATGAATTAGAGGCACATGATATTGATAATGAAATTGATTGGTTAATCACTGAAATTAAGTATTCACTATTAAAAAATAAATAATATGTTTAAAACAGATCAAGAAAAATTTTGGGCTGAAAATTTTGGTAATGATTATATTACAAGGAATCAAGGAGCAAAATTGCTTGCATCAAATTTAAGTTTTTTTTCAAAAGCTTTATCTAAAGCAGGCACTATTGATTCGTGTTTAGAATTTGGGGCTAATATTGGAATGAATTTAAAAGCATTACAACTATTATATCCAGAAATGAAACTTAAGGGTATTGAAATCAATGAAAACGCTTCAAGTAAACTTTCAGAAATTGTTGGAAATGAAAATGTATTTAAAGGTTCGATTTTCGATTTCAATACTAAAGATAAGGTACAGCTTTCATTAATAAAGGGGGTTTTAATTCATATAAATCCAGACATGCTTGAAATTGTTTATCAAAAAATATATGATGCTTCAAATAAATATATATTGATCTGTGAGTATTATAATCCTTCGCCAGTAAAAATAGATTATAGGGGCCATTCTGATAAACTTTTTAAAAGAGATTTTGCAGGTGAATTTTTAAATAAATTTAGAGACACTAAATTAGTTGACTATGGTTTCTCTTATAGAAATGATCCCGTTTTTCCTCAAGATGATATAACTTGGTTTTTAATTATGAAAAATTAGTCACAATGAATATAAAATATTGTACAAAATGTTTATTTCCAGAAACAAAACCCGATTTATCTTTTAATGAATTTGGAGTTTGTTCCGCATGCATAGCAGCAGAAGAAAAAAATAAAGGAATTGACTGGAAACAAAGAGAAAAAGATTTTTTTGAAATTATTAAATTTTATAAAAAGCCTGATAAAATTGGGTATGATTGTTTAATTCCAGTTAGTGGTGGGAAGGATAGTACATATCAGGCATATTTCATGAAAGAAGTTTGTGGAATGAATCCCTTATGTGTTTGTTTCGAAACTACCTCTGTAACAGAAGTTGGTCAAAAAAATTTAGATAATTTATCTAAAATGGGCATGGATGTCATCCATTTCAAAAAAAACTATGATGTATATAAAAAAATGGTTGTTGAAAGTTTTAAAAGAGTCGGAGACGAAATGTGGCCTAACCATATTGGAATTTTTACCATACCTGTAATGTTTGCTGTTAAATTTAATATTCCATTAATTATTTGGGGTGAAAATTCACAACAAGAATATGGCGGACCTGATTTAGATTCTGTTAGAAACAGAATATTAAATAGAAAATGGCTAGAAGAATTTGGAGGTTTATTAGGTAATCGTATACAAGATATGATAGGTGTAAATGGAATTACAGAAAAGGAATTAACTCCATATTTTTATCCTGCTGATGAAGATATTGAGAGGGTTGGTGTTACTGGTTTATTTTTAGGATCTTATTTTTTTTGGGATGCAAGAAAACAATTAGAAATAGTTAAAAAATATGGTTTTAGTGTGAAAGATGATGGACCAACAGAAGGTACATATACAAATTATGAAAATATTGATGAAAAACTAGTTAGCTTACATGACTACTTAAAATTTGTAAAATATGGTTTTGGTAGAGCTACTGACCATGCATGTATAGACATAAGAAATGGAAGATTAACTAGAGAAGATGGAATTAAACTAGTCAAAGAATTTGACGGGAAATACCCTAAAGTTGGAATAAATGAATTTATTAATTATTCTGGTTTGTTAAAAGAAGAAATTGATAAAATTATAGATTCATATACCAATCCATTAATTTTTAAACAAAATGAAAATGGATCTTTTTTAAGAGATGAAATGGGTAACCTAATAAAAAACAATGAAATAATTTAATAATGAAAGTTGCTATTATAAATTATGGGATGGGTAATGTTGCTTCGGTTGAAAAAGCAATAAAACACCTTGGGTTTGAACCAATTATTACTAATAATCATTTAGAAATAAAAAATTCGTCATTTATTATTTTGCCAGGAGTAGGTGCTTTTGCTCAAGGTATAGATAATTTAAACAAATTAGGGTTAATAGAAATTCTTAATACTGAAATTTTAATAAACAAGAAACCTTTTTTGGGGATTTGTTTAGGAATGCAATTAATTGCTTCAAACGGATATGAACCAACTCTTACAAAAGGACTTGGATGGATTGACGGCGAAGTAAAAAAAATCAATGAACCGAATAAGTCAATTCCTCATTTAGGCTGGAATGATATTTCTGTATCAAGTGATTCATTCTTAAAAAAATTCGATAAGAAAGATTTTTATTTTATTCATAGTTATCACTTTAACGTGATTAATAAAAAAGATATTGTTGCTACTGTAAATTATGGCCAAAACTATGTTGCAGCCATACAAAAAGAAAATATTTTTGCGACCCAGTTTCATCCAGAAAAAAGTCAATCTATTGGTTTAGAGCTTTTAAAATCATTTTTTAATTTTTATGCTTAAAATAAGAATTATACCAGTTTTAACATTTAATGGCTTTGCTTTAGTTAAAACAAAACAATTTCAAAATCCAAGAATGGTTGGTAACCCGGTACAAGCAGCTAGAGTTTATAATTCAAGAGGTGTAGATGAGTTAATATTCATAGATATTTTTGCTACTAAACAAAATAGAAAAATTAATTTAAAGGTGGTTAAAGATGTAATTAAGGAATGTTTTATGCCAGTGGGAATTGGAGGAGGGATAAATACTCTAGATGATATAAATCAACTTTTGCAGATAGGTGCTGACAAGGTAATAATTAAAGATGTAACATTTTCTAATCCAAAATTTATAAATAGTGCAGCAAATTTTTTTGGATCACAATGTATAAGTGTTTCGATTGATGTGATTAAATTAAATAATAAATATTTTGTATGCAAGGAAAAAGGAGAAGTATTTGAGTTAATTGATTATATTTTTATGGTTCAGGATTTAGGAGTAGGTGAGATTGTTTTAAATAATATTGATAATGATGGGATGATGAATGGATTTGATTTAACATTATTTCAGATTGTTAGTAAATATTCAAAAGTGCCTATTGTTTATGTAGGGGGAGGGGGAAATCTTGAACATTATGCAAGTTTGTTTTCTGAAACCGACTGCAATGCAGTTGGTTCTTCAAGTATTTTTCATTTCACTCAATTTACACCATTAGATATTAAGATTAAGCTAAAAAGTATTTCTAAGCCTGTAAGAATATAATGAATTCCTACATATCATTAAAATGTCAAAAAGTTGTTTTAGAAAAATATTCTATCGAACCCATAAGAAGTTGCGATCGATATTTAATAATGACATGGAGAAATGAACAAATGTATCATTTAAGACAAGAAAAACGTTTAACTAAAGAAGATCAAGACTTTTATTTTGAAACTACAATTTCAAAATTATTTAATCAAAAATATCCCGATCAAATATTATTTTCATATCTAGAAAAAGGTATTTGTATTGGATATGGTGGGCTGGTTCATATCAATTGGCATGATAAAAATGCTGAAATATCATTTATAATGAAAACTAAATTAGAAAATAATGAATTTGACATTCATTGGACAAATTTTTTATCGATGATAGAACCTGTGGCATTTAATGACCTTAATTTAATTAAAACATATACCTATGCTTTCGATCTTAGGCCAAAACTTTATTCAATTTTAGAAAATTGTAATTATAAATTAGAAGCTAGACTTCACAAACATAAATTTTTTGAAAACAAGTATATTGATGTATTAATTCACTCTAAGATTCATGAACAGCATAACATATAGATTAGCAAATATTAATGATCTTGAAACTTACTTTAAATGGTTAAACGATCCTCAAGTAAGAGAATTTTCATTTTCTTCAGATAAAATTTCTTTTGAAGAACATTGTTTATGGTTTAAAGATAAACTTTCGAATCAAAATTTTTTCTTTTATATTTTTCAAAATAATCAAAATCAATTAATTGGACAAGTTAGAATTCAAAAAACCGAACAATATCAATCCACTATAGGCATTTCAGTATGTTCGGAACACAGGGGTTATGGTTATGGAAAAGAAATGTTAAAATTAGCAACTTTACATTTTTTCAATTTGAATCCAAATTTTGAAATTAATGCATTTATCAAAAAGGAGAATAATTCATCTAGGAAAATTTTCCAAAGTGCTGGTTTTAAATTAGTTAAAGAATTATTATATTCAAATTATAAAAGCGATCATTTTAAATTATGCAAATAGGTAAATATTTAATTAACGAATCTTCAAAAGTTTTTATAATTGCTGAATTATCAGCTAATCATAATGGTAGCTTGAAAACAGCAATTGATACAATTCATGCAGCGAAAAGGGCGGGAGCAGATTGTATAAAATTACAAACTTACACTTCTGATACAATAACAATAGATTCTGATAAAGAAGATTTTATAATTAAAGATACGATTTGGAGTGGTAAAAAATTATATGATCTTTATAATGAGGCTTTTACTCCATGGGATTGGCATAAATCCTTATTCGAAGAAGCAAATAGAATTGGTATTGAATGTTTTTCCTCCCCTTTTGATAAATCCGCGGTAGACTTTCTAGAAACACTAAATACTCCAGCTTATAAAATTGCATCATTTGAGATAACTGATATTCCTTTAATTGAATATGTTGCATCAAAAGGTAAGCCTATAATTATTTCAACTGGGATTGCAGAACTTGAAGACATTGAATTAGCTATTGAAACATGCAAGAAAGTTGGTAATAATCAAATAGCATTGTTAAAATGTACTTCAAGCTATCCTGCACCAATTGATGAAGCTAATTTGAAAATGATAGCTGACTTCGAAGATAAGTTTGGTTTAATATCTGGATTGTCTGACCACACAATTGGTTCAATAGTACCTATAGTAGCAACTGCATTAGGAGCTAAAATAATTGAAAAACACTTTATTTTAGATAGGTCAATTGGGGGACCTGATGCTTCGTTTTCAATGAATGAAAAAGAATTTACAGAAATGGTTAATTTGGTAAGAGAGGCTGAGCTTTCAATCGGAGAGATTAATTATTCTTTAACTTCAAAACAAAAGAAAGCAAAAGAATTCTCCAGATCATTATATGTAATTAAAGATATAAATGTAGGAGATTTTATTACTGAAGAAAATGTTAAGAGTATCAGACCGGGTTATGGCTTACATCCTAAACATTATTATAGTATTTTAGGAAAAAGAGTAAAAAAAAGTTTAAAAAAAGGAGATCGTCTAAATCTCGATGAAATATATTATTATGATAAAAAATAATGATTTATATTATTACAAAAATATCCGTTCAACTACTTTAAATGAATTTTGGGGTAGAGAAAATAAAGATTTTATCTTTTTATCTTTATCTGCAAATAGAAATTCTAGATTAACTGAAATTATTGACAAAAATAATTACATAGAATTTTTTAAAACAAAAGAAGATTTTAAAAATATAAATAGTGAGTGCTTAAATTTATATTATAAAATTTTACCAGATTTATCTAATTCTCTAAATATAATTAATAATGTAAACTTGTCTGTTGATTTTTGGAAACTTGCTTTTGGATATTGGTTTTATAGGCACATTTGTAATATTTATGATAAATATTCGAAACTTTCAAAAATAGATCTTAAAACTTCAAGTATAAAAATACTAGATTCTTCTTGTTTTTATATTCCATCCAATCATGAGGATTATATTTATTGTTTTGCCGATGATTTTGGAGTTGAACAATTAGTAAGTCAATTTTATATTTTAAATGGAATAAAAAAAGAGACTATATTTAGAACATTTAAAATAAAATCATCATCAAAGATTAAATTAAAAAATTATTTATTTAATAAAATTATTTTTTTAAAATCTTTATTCATTAATAATAAAAATGTAAGAATTGGCATACTAGGGGTTTTGCATTCAAAAGAGTTTTATTTAGACATATACCAAAAATCAAATAAAAGAATATCTAACATTCATCTACCAAATAAAAATTTTAATAATAAAATCAATTTAGAAAGTAGAAAAATTATAAGTCAAATTAAATCAAATAATTTACTAGAAAAATACCTTATAGAGTCCTTGGTGTACTGCATACCAAAAGATTTTATTGAAAATTTTAATAATTATTATTCTCTTTATAATAAATTTGCAAATAAAATTAACTTGGATTATATTCTTTCTGAGGATTGGATAAGTAATACAAAAAATTCAATTTTTATTTCTATATTGAAAGAAAAAAATATAAAGTTTATTTCGTTTGAACATGGATACGGAACATACTTTTATGATTTTGATTATGATTTTTTATCATATGACTCAGCTTATTATTATTTAACTTTGGGTTGGAATAAAAAAAATAAAAATACAATTAAGGGAGGTTTTATTAGATCTGTAATAAAAAAACAAGATAAAACATCAAAGTTTAACAAAATTTTGTTTGTTAGTAGAACTGTTCTACCTTTTGAAACTGAATTAATTGATAGAAATTCAATTACGCATTACATATCTGATTTAGTTAATATAAATAATTTCATAAATTTATGTCCACAATATTTGAAGAAAAATTTTGTTTTTAGACCTAGAAATTATAACAATTTTGGTTGGAATAATGTTTTACAATTAAACTTATTGGAAAGAGGTATAAAATTGGATAATGAAAATTTTACCAAAAGTATCACTGAATCAAAGATCATTATTATTGATCATATATCAACAGCACTTGCGGAAATTATTCTAAGTGATATTCCTTTTATAATTATATTGGATATAAATAAAGTATCTTTATACAAAGATTCATTTTTTATTTTAAAAGATTTTGAATCTTTAGGCTTATTGCATTTAAATTCAAATTCTGCAATATTGCATTTGAATAATATATATTCAAACATAGATTCTTGGTGGCATAGTGAAAAAATAAGAAATGTTTTAAGAAAATTCAAAGATCTTTCTTTATCAACTTCAGATAATGTAAGTAATTTTTTAATTTCTTTACTAAATTAATAGATTGTCTTAGAAACTATTATATTATTTTCATATATTTACATTTGTACTTTATAATCATACTATATGTTAAATAAGCAATTTGAAAATTATGTAAATTTAAATGCTATTGAAAATAATAAAATAATGTTTTATTTATATAAAATAACTTTCCCATTATCCTTATTTTTTTTTAAATACAAAATTTTTCCAAATACTATTTCAACAATATCTTTAATATTTGCTATTTTAAGTTGTATTTTTCTCATAAATAATATTAATATTCTTTTTATTCTTTTTTGGATATTTAGTATGACCTTTGATTTTTGTGATGGCACTGTTTCACGGTTAATGAATTTAAAATCAAATTTTAAATTTAATATAGACCATTATTTTGATTTACTAAAGATTACTTTAATTTTAATATCAATTACTATCAAATATAAATATTTTGTTGAAATTTTTTATTTAGTTGATTGTATTTTAATCACCCTTTTTTTCATAGAAATAGTTAATAATGATTTAATTAATTCTAATTTTCAAAGAAATGTAAGTACAAATAAAACCATAAAGAATAATTTCATTTCTATAAAAGGTATTTACACAATTTTATTTTCATTTAATGCACACACTTTAATCTTATTTTCATTTTTTTGTTATAGTTTTAAAATATCAATTATTATTTTAATATATATATCTATCCTTTTACTAAAAAATTTATTTATAAAAATTTATCAAATTTCGTCACTTTAAAAAAATATACATGAAAAAAGTTTATGTCGGCATGAGTGCAGATTTAATACACCCTGGTCACTTAAATATATTAAATGAAGCTTCAAAATATGGAGAAGTAACAGTAGGTCTTTTAACTGATCAAGCAATTTCATCATATAAAAGACTTCCATATATGGAATATGAGTCAAGAAAATGTGTTTTAGAAAGTATCAAATTTGTTAAAAATGTAATTCCTCAAAATACTCTTGATTATTCTGAAAATCTAAGAATTTTAAAACCTGATTTTGTTGTTCATGGTGACGATTGGAAAATAGGAGTCCAAAAAACTACACGAGATAAGGTAATCGAAGTTATTAAAGAATGGGGCGGGCAACTTATCGAAATTCCATATACAGATGGTATTTCATCTACAAAATACAATAATTTATTAAAAGAGATTGGTACTACACCAGATCTTAGATTGAAACGTTTAAGAAGATTAATATCCTCTAAAAAAATTGTAAGAGTTATAGAAGCACATAATGGATTAACCGGCTTAATTGTAGAAAATACTAAAGTGAATGTTAATGGTATTGAAAAAGAATTCGATGCTATGTGGGCAAGTAGTTTAACTGATTCTACTAGTAAAGGGAAGCCAGATATTGAAGCTGTAGATATTACAGCCAGAGTAAATAATATTAATGATTTAGTTGAAGTTACAACCAAGCCAATAATTTTTGATGGAGATACTGGTGGTAAAACAGAACATTTTGTATTTACAGTAAGAACTCTAGAAAGATTAGGAGTTTCAGCAATTATTATAGAAGATAAAGTAGGTCTGAAGAAAAATTCTTTATTTGGAACAGATGTATCACAAACACAAGATTCTATAGCGTCTTTTTGCGAAAAAATAAAAGCTGGTAAAAATGCGCAAATTACTGAAGATTTTATGATTATTGCAAGGATTGAAAGTTTAATATTACAGGCTGGTATGGAGGATGCATTAAAAAGAGCCGAAGCCTATATTAATGCCGGGGTAGACGGAATTATGATTCACTCGAAGGAGAAAACTCCAGATGAAATCTTAGAATTTTGTTCTAAGTATAATAAGTTCCTCCAAAAGGTACCACTTGTAGTTGTACCATCTAGTTATGATACTATATACGAAGATGAACTAGCAGATGCTGGAGTTAATGTTGTAATTTATGCAAACCAATTAATTAGAAGTGCATATCCCGCAATGCTAAAAACCGCAAAATCAATTTTAGAACATTCGAGATCCTTTGAATCTAGAACAAATTTAATGTCTATAAATGAAATTTTAACTTTAATACCAGGAGGACAATAATATGATAAACACTAAACTTTTTTTTGAATATCTAATTTTCAATAATGTTTCTTTTTATTGTGGTGTACCAGATTCATTATTAAAAGATTTTTGCGCTTTTGTATCTGACAACACATCTCAAAAAAATCATATTATTGCCGCAAATGAAGGTTCGGCAATTGCTTTGGCTACTGGGTATCATCTAGCTACAAAAAAAATCCCATTAGTATATTTACAAAATTCAGGGTTGGGTAATACAATAAATCCACTACTTTCTTTGGCAGATCCTGAAGTATATGGCGTGCCAATGATTCTTTTAATTGGATGGCGAGGAGAACCAGGTTTCAAAGATGAACCGCAGCATATTAAGCAAGGAAGAATTCAAAATAGATTACTTGAATCATTAGAGATACCTTATTACATATTAGGATCTGAAAATTCAAGTAATTACGAACAAATTTTAGAAAAAGTAATTAATGAAGCAGAAACCAAATCAATGCCAATTGCTATAGTAGTAAAAGCTGGAACTTTTGAAGAGTATAAATTAAAGAAACAAAAGAAATCAACGAATTTAATCTCTAGAGAAGAGGCAATTTCAATTATTTTAGATAACCTTTCTGAAGAAAGTATTGTAGTTTCTACAACAGGCAAGGCTTCAAGGGAAGTATATGAAATCAGAGAAAAGCAACAAAAAAATTGTCAAAAAGATTTTTTAACTGTTGGTTCTATGGGTCACGCAAATAATATTGCATTAGGAATTGCTTTATTTAATGATAATAAAGTTATTTGTCTTGATGGTGATGGTGCGCTCATAATGCATATGGGTTCACTTGCAATAAATGGTACCATATCAGTCAATAATTTTGTTCATATAGTTTTAAATAACGAAGCACACGAATCCGTTGGAGGACAACCTACAGTTGCTGGTATTATTGATTTTTGTCAAATCGCAAGTGCATGTGGATATGACTATGTCAAAAAAGTTGATACAAAAGAAAGTTTAATTTCTGAAATTTTAAACATCAAAAATTTAAAAACAAAGGCATTTTTAGAAGTAAAAGTTAATTTAAGTTCTAGAAAAGATTTATCTAGGCCAAAAAGTACTCCAAAAGAAAGTAAAGAAAGCTTCATGAAAAAAATAATAAATGAAAACTAAATTATTTTTTTATAATGGTGCAATAGAAAAATTAGAATCAATTATTACCAAAAAAAAAGTTTTATTAGTAGTAGGAAAAAAATCATTTATAGATTCAGGTGCTAATGATTATATAAATAAACTCAATACTTTAAAATATTTAATTTATTCTGATTTCTCTGTAAATCCAAACTATAAAGATATAAAAAGAGGTATAGAAATTGTTAAAAAATATAAACCAGAAATTATTGTAGGTATTGGTGGTGGTAGTGTTCTAGATACAGCTAAATTATTATCTGTTTTAAGTCTTAAAAATATTAATCTTGATGATATTATTTTAAATAATCAAAAAATCGAAAGAAGAAATATTGATTTATGCTTGATTCCAACTACTGCAGGAAGTGGAAGTGAAGCAACACATTTTGCTGTAATTTATAAAGGCTATAATAAGTTTTCTATTGCATCTAATTACTTACTTCCAGACTATGTAATCCTAGATCCATTATTAACCATGTCTTTAAGTATGAGACAAACTTCAATTTCTGCATTTGATGGAATATCTCAAGCAATTGAGTCAATTTGGTCAATAAATTCAACATATAAAAGTAGAAAATATGCTATAGCATCACTAGAAATTTTCAATAAATATATTGTTAATGTTATCAAGTCCCCCGATAATGAATCAAGAAAAAATATCCTATATGCATCTCATCTAGCTGGAAAAGCAATTAATATTTCAAAAACTACTGCACCCCACGCTCTATCTTATCATTTTACTATTAAGTATTGTATTCCACATGGATATATTGTTTTTTTATTATTATGTGATTTTATCAAATACAATTCACCAAATAAAATGGTTAAATTAAAATCTCAAATTTCAAAAATAAAATACAAAAAAAGATATAATCAGATTTTATCCGCTTTTAATCTAGATGATGAAAAACTATTGCAGAAGAGATTAAAATATTTTATACGTATATCTAAATTACCAAAAAACTTGACGGTATTAACAAAAAATAAAAATTGTATAATTAATGAAGTTCTTAATCAAGTTAATTTAGAAAGATTAAGTAACAATCCTATGAATATATCTGAACATGATATGATCAAAATATTAAAAAAATTATTTTAATTTTGAAAAAAAAATTATCATATCTGTTAGCTATAGTATTTTTTTTATTTTTGATATATTTTGGTATTTTCCGTATACAAAAAATTCCTAATTTCTTTTTTTTATTCACTAATTTATTTATTATTTTTTTTACCTTTTTTTTAATTTTAAAGAATAAAAGAAATTTTTCACTAAAAAATATAGTTTATATATTTATCTTAATTTTTTTTGGCTTATCACCATTATATCAAATTAATACCAACTTCTATACTTGGGGTATTTTTCTTACAGAAAAGGAAACGATAATATCTAATATAACTATAATCTTAATTCTATTTATTATTCATCTATTATCAAGACCATTATATTTTTCAAAATCATCTAAATTAAAAATGTCTAATAAAATATTTTCTGAAGAAATTAAGAAATTTAAATTTACAATGCCGATTAGTTACCAGTTTTATATATTTTTTTTCTTTTTACTTTTATTCTTTTTACTTTTTCAAAGTTATAACTTCAATTTTATTAACTTTTTATATCGTAGCGGTGAAGTTGATAATGGTTTTATTTGGAATCAGACTGCTTATTTATTTTTTTCCTATCTAATTAGGCCTTTAATTTTTAATCTTTTTATTGTTTTCTTTTTCATAAAAAATAGAGTTAATTTTTTATTTTATATAATATCAATATTTTCAATTTTTGCAGTTTTCCCTACAGGTGTACCTAGATTTTTTGCAGCAACAATGTATTTGACTTTTATATTTATTTTAATAAATTTATATAGCAAAAAAGATATTTCTTTATTTTTTGTCATTTTAATAGGATTAATTTTTATATTCCCATTACTTGATATTTTTAGGTGGTTTAGTAGTAACAGTTCACTAGTTGATTATAATTTTAATATTGATTTACACAGCGGCAATTTTGATGCATATGGCATGTTCACTTTAGCACTAAATAGGGGTAATGTTTTATTTGGTAAAAATATTTTAACAGCTATATTTTTTTTCATTCCAAGAAGTTTATGGTTGAATAAAGAAATTGGCAGTGGCGCGTTAATTTCTGAAAATTTGAGCCTCGATTTAGATAATGTTTCAATGCCTTATTTTGCAGAAGGTTATTTAGCCTTTGGATTTTTTGGATTAATTACTTTTGTAATTATTTTAAGCAGATTAATATATAAAATTGATGATAAATTTTATACCACATTAGTAGATTGTGATAATAAAAATCCAATGATTTTTATTATATATTTAAATTTACTTTTCCTTTTATTTTTTATTATGAGGGGTGATTTATTATCTTCATTTGCTTATTTGATTGGAATTACATTTTCAAATATATCATTATATATTTTTATTAAAAATATAATTAAAAATCAAGTATGAATTATTTTTTAACTATAGCTATTCCTTTCTATAACGGTATAGATACAATATCAAATATTCTAGAAAATCTTTTTACATTAGGAAATGAAGAATATGAAATATTAATAATTGATGATTGTTCATTAAAAAATCATACTGATGACTTGATTAAATTAATTTTTAACAGATTTAGAAATGGTAATATTAGATATATTCATAATGATGAGAATATTGGGATGGATTTGAATTTCGAAAAGTGTATTCTAAACAGTAATTCAGAATATGTTTGGTTTTTTGGTCAAGATGATATTGTTTCAAAGGAGAATCTCAAATATTGTATCAATTTATTAAAAAACTATAATCCTGAAATTGTATTTGCAAATTATTATATTAACCAAAGTTGGAATTACAAATCTACTAGAATATTTCATAAAAATTTAAATATAATTAATGGATCCGGCATTACTGATTTTTTGAAAATTAGTAATAATAAATTACCATCTTTTTTACCTTCTTTGATTTTAAAAAAAAATATTTGGCCTGAATCTAAATTTTTACAAATATTTTATGGAACACATTTCATTCAGCTTGCAGTTTTTTTGATAAATATAGCACAAAATAAAAATTGGTTATTTATAGGTAAACCATTAGCTGTTGGCGTAATTCCCTCGAATGGATGGCAAATTTCATTAAAAAATAGATATAAATATTATTATGGTTTTCTAAGTTGTTTAAATAAGGTACACTTAATATATTCTATTGAACTTGAGAATTTAATACATGAACAATATAAAAATTCTCTTTTACAACATATATTTTTAACAGTAGAATCTAAAATTGAAAAGAATAATAAAATATTTCTTGACTTATCATACAATAAAATATATCCATTTCGTAATAGATTAATCTCAAGAATTATTATATTAATACCAAACTATTTTATTTTTATTATTCAATTTTTCAGGATTAGATATTATAAATTTAGAAATTATTTTTATGGAAATTAAAGCAAATAATTATAAAATTTTATTTTTTTGGGAAGGTTTTCCATCTTGTGCTTTATTAATGTTACCAGTAAAAAAATATTTTGGCGATAATTTTAATATTATCGCTACTAAACCTAAAGTAAATTTTCCTAATTTTGAAAATGATTATCCAGAATTAAATATTACGTGGATCGATTATCCATCCCAAATTTGGGACTTGAGAAATAATTACCACGATTATAATATAATTATACATACAGGTTGGAGTCATAAAGGTTGGATGAAGTATGCTAAATTAATGAGAAATAATGGCGCAAAAATTTATATGACAGTTGATAATATTTATAATGGAAATTTAAAGCAATTTATAGGTGCAATTTATTTTCGTTTATTTTTAAAGAATAAATATAATTCAATTTTTGTACCAGGTAATGCCTCAAAACATTATTTAAAATTTCTTGGAATGCCGAATAATCGAATTTTTCACGGTTATTATGGAGCTTTTGAATCTATTTATAATTCAAAAAATGTAATTTCAAATCGTCATAATGAGTTTTTGTTTGTTGGACAATTAATTACTAGAAAAGGTCTAATATATTTATTAGATTCTTTTAAATTATATAGAGCAAGTGGGGGTAATTGGAATTTAAGAATAATAGGGAGTGGATATTTAGAAGATTTATGTTGTGGAGATGGAATATTTTTTGAAAAGTTTTTATCACCAATTGATTGTGCTAATAGAATGAATAATAGCAAATGTTTAATTTTGCCAAGTTTAGACGAACATTGGGGTACTGTTGTATGTGAAGCAGCAGCTTCTGGAATGTTATTATTATTATCTGATAATGTAGGTTCATCTGATGACATTTTGAGAAATGGAATAAATGGGTATACTTTTAAAACTTCATCAGCTAATGATCTATATAAAAAATTATTACAAATTACAAATTGGGACGATCAAAGAATTTCTAATGGAAGTGAAATTTCAAAATCTATAGCTAATGCATATAATTCAAAATCATTTTTTAATGGCTTCATTTCCATGATTGAAAATAATTAAAATAACTTGAAAAATAAATCTTTATTTATTGATGGTATTATCTATTCAATCCAAAAATATGGTGGAATTTCTACTGTATTTAATGAATTACTTAAACGCCTTCCAGATTATTTTTATGAACTAGGTTTATTCAATAATAACTATTTTAATTTAAATTTTGAAATTCCGATTAAATTAGAAAAAGAAAGATTATTTGAAAGGTATAAAAATTGTAATATTTATAACAATTATAGTATTTTTCATTCCACTTATTACAGAGTGCCAAATAATAAAAATGTAAAAATTATACAAACAGTTCACGATTTTATTTATGAAAAATTTCAAACAGGCTTACGCAAACAAATACATACAATACAGAAAAGTAACGCAATTAAAAATTCAGATTTCATTATTTGTGTTTCAAATAATACAAAAAATGATTTAATCGATTTATATGGTACGAATTTTGAAAATAAGTGTATTGTAATTCATAATGCTGCTTCTTCAGATTTTTATCAAATACCCGATATATCTAAATTAAATCAAATTCTTTTTATTGGAAACAGAAAAGGTTATAAAAATTTCAATTCGATTATTAAAGCTATTTCTCTATTTAATGACTTCACATTGGTTGTTGTAGGAGATCAATTTACATTTGATGAAATTAATTTATTAGAAAAATATATCCCTAAAAAGTATAAGAATTTAGGTAATATCAGTAACGAAAAATTAAATTTAGAATATAATAAATCTTTTTGTCTAATTTATCCTTCTTTATATGAAGGTTTTGGTATTCCTATATTAGAAGCAATGCAGTCTGGATGTCCTGTTATTGCGTATAACAATTCTTCAATACCAGAATTAATTGATAATCCTGATTTTTTGTTAAATTACGGTACAACGGAAGAGTTATTATTTAAATTAGAATCCATACTTATTATGTCTAAAAGAGATGAATTAATAAATTATGGATTATCTAGATCTAAGTTATTTAATTGGGATCATACTTATAATAAAACTATGGATTTATATAACTCTTTACTTTGAAAGTTTCTATAATTACACTAACATATAATTCAGAGAAATACATAGAATATTGTGTAAAATCTGTTATTAATCAAGACTATGCTTGTATTGAATATATTGTGATAGATGGGAAGTCAATTGATAAGACCTTAAATATTTTAAATAAGTATTCAAATAATATTGATATATTAATATCTGAAAAAGATAATGGACTTTATGATGCTTTAAATAAAGGAATACGTCTTGCAACTGGTGATATAATTGGAATATTACATTCTGACGATTTTTTTCATGACTCAAACGTTATTTCTAGAATTGTAAAATCATTTAATAATAATTTAGATGTTGTTTTTTCAGACTCTTTTTTTATAAATGATGCTTTTAAATTTAAAAGATATTATTCATCACGATATTTTAGTAACTGGATGTTTAAATTCGGTTTAATGCCTTCTCATCCAACTATTTATATAAAAAAAGAAATATTTTTAAGTAATAACTTATATAATTCAACTTTTTCGATTGCCGCAGATTTTGAATTCATTTTAAGGCTTTTCATTATCAAGAAAATTAGATATAAATATATTAAAGATATTTGGGTAGTAATGAGAGAAGGTGGGGTAAGTACAAAAAATTTATATGCTAAATTTAAAATTACTAAAGAATTAATGATTGCTTGTAAATTAAATAATTTAAGTACAAATTATATTCTTTTATCATTAAGATTTTTATTTAAAATAACACAAACAATATGCCGTATTTATTTACCTCAGAGAGTGTATCTGAAGGACATCCAGACAAAGTAGCGGATCAGATTTCTGACGCTTTAATTGATAACTTTTTAGCTTTCGATCCACAATCCAAAGTGGCATG
>JACCDH010603923.1_pt1 | contig 42828 bp, 41 predicted proteins | sample 7442481 | NCBI WGS metagenome assembly JACCDH01 (sample SAMN15323433, study PRJNA562643) | freshwater metagenome | isolation source: river surface water | place: USA:Blue River Watershed | collected 2017-08-15 | reverse complement strand
TGGAATTCAGCAACACACCATTCATCAAACACCGCAACCAGATAGAAAGAGACGATTATGGTCGGGGACCACGCAGACAACAAAACTTTGGCGGTCGCGGCAGAGATAACCGTGGTGGCGGAAGAGACAATCGTGGAGGCGGCGGTGGCAATCGCAATAACCGCAACGGCGGTAGCGGTGGCGGCGGTCGCGACAACAGAATGGGTGGCGGTGGCAGTAACCGCAGCGGTGGTTTCAAAAAACGTTATTAATCGAACGCTATCGTGTATAAAAAGAGCGCTGCATTCCGCGGCGCTCTTTTATTTTTAGGCGCTAATCGTTTTGTTATGAGCAGTTTCGAAGTAAGAGGCGGAAAAAAACTCAGTGGTACCATCACACCGCAGGGTGCCAAGAATGAAGCATTACAGATACTGAGTGCAGTATTGCTTACAGATGCGCCGGTAACCATCAACAATATTCCAGACATTCTCGATGTAAACCTACTCATTGAACTATTGGGCGATATGGGCGTACGCATTAATCGACACAACAGACACAGCTGTACGTTCCAAGCAGATCAGATAGATGTTGATTATCTGGCTTCAGATGCGTTTCGCAAAAAAGGGGGTAGACTGCGCGGTAGCGTGATGGTTGCCGGACCGATGCTCGCCAGATTTCGCAAAGCCTATATTCCCAAACCAGGTGGCGATAAAATTGGCAGAAGAAGATTAGATACACACATCATTGGCTTTGAACAACTGGGCGCAGCATTTCATTATGATGAAGATCATGGCTATTTCCGCTTAGAAGCAAAACAACTGCGTGGCGCTAATCTCTTATTAGATGAGCCATCTGTAACAGGCACAGCAAATATTGTGATGGCTGCTGTTTTAGCAGAAGGCAGAACAACGATTTACAATGCAGCCTGCGAGCCTTATGTACAACAATTATGTACAATGCTGAACCATATGGGCGCGAAGATCAGTGGTGTTGGCAGCAATCTATTAATCATTGATGGCGTGCAACAATTAGGCGGAACAGTCCACACCATTCTGCCTGATATGATTGAAGTAGGCAGCTTTATTGGATTAGCCGCTATGACACAAAGCGCCATCACTATTGAAGGTGCTGGTGTGGCACATCTTGGATTGATTCCGGATAAGTTCAGACAACTGGGTATTGATGTACAAATTCAAGGCGATAATATTTTCATTCCGGAACAAGAGAGCTACGAGATACAAACTTTTCTTGACGGTGGTATTCTGACTATCTACGATCACCCATGGCCGGGCTTCACACCAGACCTACTCAGCATCGTTTTGGTAGTAGCTACACAAGCCAGAGGCAGTGTATTGATTCACCAGAAAATGTTTGAAAGCCGTCTCTTCTTTACCGATAAACTCATCGATATGGGCGCGCAGATTATTCTCTGCGATCCACATCGTGCTACCGTTATCGGCCTTGGCCGCAAACAGGCTTTGCGCGGTATTACGATGAGCAGTCCGGACATCCGTGCCGGTGTGGCTTTGCTGATTGCAGCCCTGAGCGCAGAGGGTAAGAGCGTGATTCAGAATATTGAGCAGATCGACAGAGGCTATCAATACATTGATCAAAGATTACAGGCTTTGGGTGCGGATATCAAACGCGTGTAAGCGAAGCGGATTTTTCCGTTCTTTGCGCATGGCTTCACCCAATAAAAAGATCATCATCATTGCTGCGCCATCAGGTTCGGGTAAAACATCTATAACCAGATACCTCTTGGGCAAATACCCCAAACTGGCATTTTCTATTTCTGCTGCTACACGCCAACCGCGTGGCGCTGAAGTGCATGGTAAGGATTACTACTTTATAAGCGTTGCTGATTTTCAACAAAAGATTCAAGACAATGCATTCGTAGAATGGGAAATGGTGTACGAGGGCAAGTACTATGGTACGTTAAAAGAAGAATTGGAACGCATGTGGGCAGCAGGACAAGTGCCTGTGCTGGATATTGATGTGAAAGGCGCACTGCATGTAAAAAAACAATTCCCCGAACAGACACTCATCATCTTTATTGAGCCGCCTTCCGTTGCAGAACTGGAAAAGCGTTTGCGTAACCGCGGAACAGAAACAGAAGAGAGCCTAGCAGCCCGGGTAAACAAAGCCAGCTATGAGCTCACATTCAAAAATCAGTTTGACAAAGTGATCCTGAACGACGTGCTGGAAGATGCCTGCACGGCAACAGAAAAAACAATCAGCGAATTCTTAGGCTGGTAAACCGCTTTTGCAGATATTTAGTATCCACAAAAACGATTGATATGTCCATGCAAAACAAAACTGTATTTATAACCGGTGCTAGTAGAGGTATTGGTAAAGCGATGGCGCTTCGTCTCGCTAAAGAAGGTGCGAATATTGTGATTGCAGCAAAAAGCGTGGAAGAAGATCCGCGTTTGGGTGGCACTATTTATTCGGCAGCGGAAGAAGTTGAAGCCGCTGGTGGTAAAGCCTTACCAATTCAGCTGGACATTCGTTTTGAAGACCAGATTCAAGCTGCAGTACACAAAGCCATGGATACTTTTGGCAGTATTGATGTACTCATCAACAACGCTTCTGCTATTCAGCTCACCAATACAGAAAATACAGAAGCCAAGCGTTTTGATCTGATGCATAGCATCAACGTTCGTGGTACTTTTTTGATGACCAAGCATTGCATTCCCCACCTGAAGCGTGGTAAGAATCCGCATATCATTACACTCTCTCCCCCAATCAATATCGTACCAAAGTGGTTGGGACCACACGTGGCTTATACCATGACTAAGTTCAATATGAGCATGATGGCATTGGGCTGGGCAGCTGAATTAAAGGAAGATGGCATTGCTTCCAATGCACTCTGGCCAAGAACCACCATTGATACTGCTGCCGTGCGCAATCTGCTAGGTGGTGAAATGCTGGCCAAGATGAGCCGCACACCGGATATTCTTGCTGATGCTGTGTACCATATTGTTACCAAGACCAACCTTGCATATACAGGTAATACATTCATTGATGAAGAAGTATTGGCCAAAGAAGGTATCACAGACTTATCACATTATTCTGTAGTACCCGGCGCACAATTGTATCAGGATCTGTTTGTATAGTTTCACATAGTTATGTGATTGCAGTTGCTTTTGTATGAACATAGGTTTGCACGAAACAAACAACTATGTTCAAAAATTTTGCATTAGCTGCAATAGCGCTTCTGCTCTTCTCTTGTAGGAAGGATGTAATCAGAGGAAGCGGAAATACGATTGAGCAAACAAAAACTGTTGCTGCATTTGATGCGGTGGAAGCGCATTATGATATCAAAGCAGTGATTAGCTATGGCAATACGCAAACCGTACGCGTTCGGGGTTACGAAAACCTATTGGGTATTTTGGAAACAGAAGTAGAGAACGGTGTATTGAAGCTGAAATATAATCAGCAATACAATACCATTCGCAATAGTAATGTAGTAGCTTATATCCAACTACCTGCTCTTAAAAAAGCAACTACGCATGGCAGCGGCGATATTAATATCTCCGGCTTCCAGCAAGGACAGGAATTAGAAGTACGTATTCATGGTAGTGCAGATATTACAGTAGCCAATTCAACCTATCAAAAAGCGTTGCTCAATATTTATGGCAGTGGCGATATTGATGCACAAACATTGTGGGCAAAAGAAGCAGAAGTGAATGTGCACGGTAGTGGTTATTCTTACATCACAGTGGGTGATAAGCTGAAGGCCAGTATTTATGGCAGCGGCAATATTTATTACTGGGGCAGTCCGGTTACAGAAGTCAATATCAACGGCAGCGGAAGGGTAATCAAGCGTTGATAGAAATAAGTATAAACGGTTTTTTTCTTGCAGTATTAGACAAAGCAATTGGGTACATTCGTCTTCAGAATTGTTACTCATGAGAAAAATTGTATTGATCTGTTGCGCCCTTGGTTTGCTGACTCAAGCAAGTGCACAAAAGAAAAAAGCCGAAATCAATCCGGTTGAGAAAATGAAAGCAGCTACCAGCACTTCACTGGATGCTGCTTATCCCCGTTACAAAGACATTGCCCTGAAGATTTGGGACTTTGCAGAAGTTGGCTACAAAGAGGTGAAAAGTTCAGCCATGCACCAAGAAACATTGAAAGCAGCAGGCTTTCAAGTGGAAGCAGGTGTGGCTGGCATACCTACAGCCTTTGTAGCTACTTATGGTTCTGGCAAACCGGTCATTGGCATTCTCGCTGAGTTTGATGCATTGCCCGGCATTTCGCAAATGGCTGTTCCTGAAAAAGCCAGCGCAGGTAAAGACGCAGGCCATGCATGTGGTCACCATTTGTTTGGTACTGCTTCTGTTGCAGCAGGTGTTGCCATCAAAGAGTTGATTGCGAATAAACAATTCACTGGTACCATTAAAGTATATGGCACACCGGCCGAAGAAGGTGGTAGTGGTAAAGTATATATGGTACGTGCCGGTTTATTCAATGATGTAGATGCCGTGATTCACTGGCACCCTGATTCAGAGAATGCCATCACCATGACCAGCGCGCTGGCCAATAAATCAGCCAAGTTTCGTTTTAGAGGTATTTCTGCCCATGCTGCAATGGCACCGGAACGCGGCCGCTCTGCTTTAGATGCAGTAGAAGCCATGAATTATATGGTGAACATGATGCGTGAGCATATTCCGCAGGAAACCAGAATTCACTACGTGATTACCAATGGCGGTAAAGCACCTAACGTAATTCCTGATTTTGCAGAAGTATACTACTACGTACGTCATCCTAAACGCGATGTCGTGAAATCTATTTTCGATCGAGTTGCCAAAGCAGCAGAGGGTGCAGCCATTGGTACGGATACCAAAATGGAGTTTGAAATCATCGGTGGTACACATGATTTGTTATTAAACAGAACCCTTGCTGAAGCCATGCAGGCGAATCTGGAAAAAGTAGGCGGCTTTACATATACTGAAGCAGAAAAGTTATTTGCCCAAAAGATTCAGTCTAGCTTTGACACCAAAGCGCCGGCCATTGAATCTGCAGCAACAGTAAAACCGCTTAAGCTGGAAATGGATGCGGGTGGTGGCAGTACCGATGTGGGCGATGTGAGTTATGCTGTACCTACCGTTGGCTTGCGTGCTGCAACATGGGTGCCAGGCACAGCTGCACATAGTTGGCAGGCGATCGCCGCTGGCGGAACAGAAATTGGCACCAAGGGCATGCTGGTTGCTGCAAAAACCATGGCACTTACTGCTATCGATCTCTTTACCAATAAAGAGCTGATTCAAAAAGCTACAGAAGAATTGAAGAAAGCCAAGGGCGATTATCAGTATGAAGCGCTGCTGGGTAACAGAAAGCCCGCATTGAATTATCGCGACTAACAATTGAATTGTACTATAACAAAAAAGGATCGCATAAGCGATCCTTTTTTTTGAATATAGCTACTAAGATTAATCCATTTTCTCCGGACGCATTTGCGGGAAGAGCAATACATCCTGAATAGATACCTGGTTCAGCATCATCATACACAAACGATCGATACCAATGCCAATACCTGATGTTGGTGGCATACCATATTCCAATGCACGCAAGAAATCATGATCAATAAACATGGCTTCATCATCACCTCGTTCCATCAATTTCACCTGCTCTTCAAAACGCTCACGCTGATCAACAGGATCATTTAATTCGCTGTACGCATTCGCTACTTCCTTACCATTCACCATCAGCTCAAAGCGCTCTACCAATCCGGCTTTGCTACGGTGCTTCTTCGTAAGCGGACTCATCTCCACCGGATAATCAATAATGAACGTTGGCTGTATATAATTGTGTTCGCTGGTAGCACCGAAGATTTCGTCAATCAGCTTACCCTTACCGATATTACCGGGTACATCAATATGTAGTTGTTTGCACACATCGCGCAGACCCGCTTCATCCATACCGGAAATATCAATACCGGTATTCTCCTTGATGGCATCAAAAATGCTGATACGCTTGAATGGTGCTTTATAGCTGATCATCTTATCACCCAACTGTACATCAGTAGTGCCATGCAATGCAATGGCTACGCGCTCTAACAGTTGCTCGGTGATTTCCATCATCCAGAAGTAATCCTTGTAAGCAGTGTACCATTCCAGAATGGTGAACTCGGGGTTATGCGTTCTATCCATACCCTCGTTACGGAAGTTGCGGCTGAACTCATACACCCAATCAAAACCACCTACAATCAAACGCTTCAAGTACAACTCATTGGCAATACGCAAATAAAAAGGCACATCCAATGCATTGTGGTGTGTAATGAATGGTCTGGCAGCAGCACCACCGGGAATAGATTGCAATACAGGTGTATCTACTTCCAAAGCTCCTCTTTCATTCAGAAACTGGCGAATGGTATTCACCAATAATGTACGCTTAGCAAATACTTCCTTTACTTCTGGGTTGATGATGAGGTCTGCATAACGCTGACGATAACGAAACTCAGGATCGGTTACCGCATCAAACACATTACCTTCTTCATCACGCTTCACCACTGGCAAAGGCTTCAACGACTTAGTCAGCAAGGTGAGTGTTTGAGCGTGCACAGAAGTTTCGCCAGTCTTGGTAATGAATACAAAGCCGGTTACGCCGATGATATCACCTAAATCCAATCCGTGCTTCACTAAATTATCCCAGTAAGACTTATCCTCTTCCGGACAGATATCATCTCTGCGCACGTAGAGCTGGATAATACCTTTGGTATCCTGAATCTTGATGAAGAATACTTTACCCTTATCATTGATACTCATGATACGACCTGCTACGCAGACATTGGCATAAGCGTCTTTATTTTCCTCTGTAAAGCCTGCTTTAATATCAGCAGAATATTGATTTACCGGATATAATGGTGCAGGATAGGGCTCGATGCCTGCCTCACGCAATTTGGCTAGCTTCTCCCTGCGGATAATCTCTTGTTCACTCAGTTGTTGACTCATAATGATGTTTTCAAGGCGGCAAAATTAGCGGATTTCGCCTTTGTCGGGGGGCTAAAGGGTTCAGGACTTGCCAAACAGGCTGTTGTACAGGGCTTTTTGTTCTATTTCGATACAGTCGCCGGGCTGCATTCCCTCAATCGTTAGGCTGCCGATACGGTAACGAACCAGTCGCAATGTTGGAAAACCTACCGCAGCTGTCATGCGTCTCACTTGTCTGTTTTTGCCTTCGCGAATAGTGATGCTAATCCAAGGTGCAGGAATAGATTTACGAAAACGAATGGGCGGATGACGATCAGGTAATACAGGATCAACTGAAAATTTTTTGACAATCGCAGGTAATGTGCGATGTGATTTTCCATTCACTTGTATCTGCACTCCTTTTTGTAATTGTGCAATTGCTTCATTGGTAATAGCACCATCTACTTGAACCCAATATTCTTTTTCTTGATGTTGTTTGGGGTGTAATAGTTTTTGATTCAATGCTGCATCATTACTCAAAATCAACAAGCCTTCACTATCATGATCTAGTCTTCCAACTGGATACACATCTTTCGGCACAGACAAAATATCACGCAATGTGCGCAGCTCACCTTCAGGTGAAAATTGCGACAACACGAGATAAGGTTTGTATATGATGAAGTAACGATGCATGACGAATTACTGTAAAACAAAAGTCCCGCAGAAGCGGGACTTTGTATATGGATGGGTTAGTAAGTACCGGGAAATAAATTTCCCTACACAATATTAAATATTGTTTTATCCAAAGCAAAAAATTTTTCAAACAATTTTATTCACATTTTTTGGCGCTTTGTGAATTAACCCCTTTACGACAAGATTAAAAAATGATGCTGCAATACATGATGAAAGATGATGATACACATCATTAAAAAAATATCATCTTCGCAAACACTGATGCAGCAAGTGTTTCAGCGCATGCATATTTTTTTGCTTCACTAAAGTGTGTATGCAAGATACAATCATCATATAGAAAGAACCCCTTGTTTTTCGTTCGAAAAAGGGCGTAAAAAAAATTTCTGCTGCAGGCCGTCTACCTACCTTTGAGCGGTCAAAAAACACACTTATGCAATTCCCAACACCCGTTACCACTTCCTGGCTTGCTTCACTGATTGGTGCAGAACTCATCGGTAATCCTGATCAGGAAGTAGTTGGATTGAATGAAATCAATCGCGTTGAAAATGGTGATGTGGTGTTTGTAGATCATCCAAAGTATTACGACAAGTGCTTGCAAAGTGTTGCAGGTTGCATCATCATCAATAGCAAAGATGTGCAAGTACCAGAAGGCAAAACCATTTTGGTTGTTGCTCAACCATTTGAATCTTATCTCACCATCGCAACACATTTTCGTCCCTTCACACCTTCGGCAACACCTATTAGTGCATCTGCCATCATTGGCGAAGGAACGGTTGTGATGCCCAATGTTTATATCGGTAATCATGTAGTGATTGGCAAGCATTGTGTGATTCATCCCAACGTAGTGATTCATGATCACACCATCATTGGTGATCATGTAGTGATTCAAGCAGGTACTATTATCGGTAGTGATGCATTTTATTACAACAGCAAAAAGAATCGAGATGTATGGTACCGCAGAATGAAAAGTTGCGGCCATGTAGAGATTGCGAACAACGTAGAAATCGGTGCCAATTGTACCATCGACCGTGGTGTAACTGCCGTAACCAAAATTGGCCAGGGCACCATCATGGATAACCTGGTACATATTGGCCACGATGTCCATATCGGCAAAAACTGCCTGTTTGCAGCCCAAGTTGGTGTGGCCGGCGCTACCAATATTGAAGATGGCGTTACACTTTGGGGACAGGTTGGGGTGAGCAAAACCCTCACCATTGGTGCCAATGCGGTGGTATTGGCGCAAAGTGGGGTTCCCTCCTCTCTGGAAGGTGGTAAAACCTATTTTGGCTATCCGGCAGAAGACGCTTCTCAGAAAAGAAGGGAGCTGGTATGGATCAAACGCATACCAGCTCTCTGGAAAAAAGTGATGGAATAGATTAGTGCCTGATGAGCTTCAGCAAGTCGGCTTCTAAAGAAACAGTGGGTGTTTCAACGATTCTGCCGATTTCATTCTCGTCCTTACGGATGATAAATGTGGGCACGCGAAGAATATTTTTTCCCGCTTCTTCATGTTGCGGGCTTTGTTTATAGTGTTCCGGGCGACCATCTACAAAAATCAATTCTATTCTGCTTGAATCCCAGCCGCAGCTGTCGAGCACTTTTAGCATACGTGGCACTTCGCGTTTACTATCTCCACACCAGGTACCTAAAAAGATTTGCATGGTATACTGATGCTGATGCTCTTTAAGCGACAATAAAATGCTACTATCCGGTTTGTATTGTTGGTATTGATATTGATACCAAGCTTGAAAAGGTTGCTGCAACAAACTGGTTCTGGATGATTTGCCAATTAATACCAGCTGACCATTTTCAGCAGTATATGTATTCTTACTAGACTGGGCATCTGCGCTTGATATCATGATATAGCAGAGGCAAGACCTCAATAGGGCCTTACCTGTAATAGACAGGTGTTTCATATTGAAAAATTGAACAATGAGGAATGCACCGATGACTATCGGTGATGCATACAGTTAATGATTATATGCATACTGCATCCGGTGGTTCCGTACGCTGCAGCGGAAAACCAGCACAGGTTGGCTGATCGATATTTGGAAAGAAAAGAACAAGGGGTAGTTCCACCAACGCATCATCAACTAAGCACTGTGTGCAGCATTCCCAATCGAGCTTCAATTGATCAGGTTTGGCAGGCAATGCGGCTGTAACGGGAAGCCCAGCGTTATAAGGTGTTAAGCGACACTCGCAATTGTCTGCAGCAGTCATCATACAGGAAGTATAGGAAGTCCACTTCCACAGTTCAGGTAAACTGATAATGCATAACAATAATATTGTTGCGATTGATTTCAGCAGTAGTCTTTAGATCAAGTTATGCTTTTTTGCCAACTCGCCGCAAATACGCTGAATGCTCTCTTCCAGAGCTGCATACTGAAAATTGGGAAACTGCTTCAGCAGTTTGTTATTGTCAAAACGGACCACCGCTTGGGCAGTACGCGCCGTTTCTTTGGTCAGCAAAGGATCTTTACCAGTAATCCAACCTTTGATGGCTTCTAAACGCCAAACAATTTCAGCTAAGAGTGGTGTTACTTTTCTATGTGGTGGCTTTTTACCAAAACCTTGCGCAATCATGGTAAAGATGTCGCGGTAATATCTGTTCTCCCCACTGATGATAAATCTTTGTGCAGTAACAGATGATTCCATCAACACAATAGCTGCTTTCACCACATCTACTACATCTACAAAACCACTCATGCCGCTGGTATACCAAGGAAATTCATTGTATGCTGATTGAAAGATTTCTGAAGAACCTTTATTCCAATCGCCGGCACCTAGAATGATGACTGGGTTAATCATCACTGCCTGCAAGCCTTCACCGATACCACGCCATACTTCCATCTCGGCGAGAAACTTACTCTTACCATATTCACTGTTGCTGGTTTCTTCACTCCAGTTCATGCTTTCATCTACCATGCCGGATTCTCTAATGCGACCTAATGCGGCAACAGAACTTACATACAAGAGTTTTTGCACGCCTGCTTGTAAACAAGCATTCACCACATTGGCTGTGCCTTCAATATTGGTTTGGTGTAAAGCGGCTTTTTGTTTGGGACTAAAAGAAACAATGGCAGCACAATGATAGACATGTGTAACGCCTTCCATAGCAGCTTCTAAAGCCACTACATCCAGAATATCTGCCTGTACCCATTGTACTTGTTCCGCACCTGGTATTTGTGGAATGGATTTTCTGTAGAGTGCTTTTACCGGCTTACCTGCACTAGTTAAAGCCTGTATCAAGTGAGAGCCTACAAGGCCTGTAGCACCGGTAACAAGTATCATGAAGGTTGAGTTTAAGGTAGATTATGATTGGCAGTTCTTACAAATACCACTTACAACTACATCCGTTTGTTTGGCTTCAAAACCAATGGGCATTTTGAGTGAGGGCACTGATACATGATCCAAACAATAGGTGGTATCGCATTGATCGCAGATAAAGTGTACATGGTTATCATGATGATGACCTGCAGAACATTCATCCTTACACAAAGCGTAACGTACAGAATTATCTGAAGTAGGAATGGTATGAATGATGCCTTTGTCTACAAAGGTTTGCAGCGTGCGATAAATGGTCACGCGATCGAAATGCTCTGCAGAACTTTTCTCTATATCTGCATGCGCCAAAGCTCCTTTCGATTGATGAAAGAGTTCTAGGATCTTTCTTCTACTCTCAGTAACACTGAGCTGATTGCGCTTGAGTATATCTGTAATCAGTTCCTGCATGCCTCAAATTTACTGGGGATTGTTATTGAAAATACCATTCACGAATCCGCTCTTACCTGCTTTTTCTTTCAATAACTCACGAACCGTATTTTTCATTTCATCCAGCTCTTTCTGTTTCAAGCCGTCATAAATCTGGCCGCGCACCTGACCATTCTTGTCTACCACCGCAAAAAACTGGGTATGGATAAACTGGTCTTCAATTTTCTCAACGCTATTCTTAGGATCATCTAACAAATAGCTGTTACGTGCCATATTATAGAGACTATCTTTTCTACCGGTAACCAAGATCCACTTCTTGGTATCAATCTGCATCGAGTCTGCATAACGTTTTAATCGAGGCACTGAATCAGTCTCGGGCATACAAGTGTGGGCAAGAATCTGGAAGTCAGGCTCATCTTTGAAATCAGCATACACAGTCTTCATGTTGCTGTTCATGCGCGGACAAATACCCTTACAAGTCGTAAAGAAATACTCTACTACTGTTACTTTTCCCAACAACTGTTGGTCGGTTACGGGTAATCCATCTTGGTTAATGAACTGGAATGGTTTCACATAACTGATGACTGGTTTCTTGGCCTTCCACATATCCGTTCCCTGGAACAAGAAATACCAGAAAGCCAATACCAACACAAGGAAGAATACGATGTATCCAATGAGTTTCTTTGACATGGTGCAAATGTACTACCCAAATGCGGCGGGCAGTGAGCCTGTTCAAGTGTATTACAATCTTTTTGCAACAAAGTTGCGAAATGTTGTATATTTGCTGTCCAATATGGGATTCAAGATCAATTGGGATGCTTTGGGTATCAGTGCTTCATTAGCCTGTGCCATACACTGTGCGGTATTGCCGTTGGTGATGAGCAGCCTGCCCATTTTTGGCATGAACATCATTGACAATATTCGCTTTGAGTATTTCATGATTTTTCTCGCACTGGGTGTGGGCGTCTATTCCCTCTATCATGGCTGGAAGAAACACCACCACAGCTTTGTACCCATTGCCTTGTTTGTATCTGGTATTGCCTTATTATTTGCCAAACAAGTATGGCATCAATGGCAATTATGGTTTTTAGTACCGGCTGTTGTGCTAATTGTGCTGGCACACTATATCAACTATCAGGCATGTCGAGTGCACGACCATGCGCATGCAGATGATTGCAACCACTAATATTAGTATCCCTTCAACTGCGCTTTATACGCAGAATCTTTCTGTGCATTGCTTAAGCCACGCTTGTATTGAATTAATGCGCCTTCCCATTCACCATAAATCGCGTTGGGTAATACAATGAATTTCTTGCCCCACTCTGCCTGAACAGCATCTGTTTCTGCAAAGCGATCGGCAATACTTTTCTTCTCAAAAGCTTTTGCAAAGTCGTTGAGGTTATCACCCAACAGCATTACGATATCATATTGTTCAGCAACTTTCTGTCTGCGAGTTTCCTTAGAAGATTCATTGGACAAAAAGAGTAAATGATCCGCTGTTGCATCAGGAAACTGATAGGCCTGTAGATTTTTCAATGTGCTATTCACTTCAGAAGTATCTCTGTTAGAGATATAAAATACATGAAAGCCCATTTGCTTTGCTTTCTGAAAAAAGGCAACTGCACCGGGCAGAGGTGTAGCAGCTGCTTTATTCGTCCAGTTTTTCCAATTAGCCGGATTGTACTCCGCATTCGTCTTGATACCTTGTGCTTCACTATAGCTATTGTCCAAAGCTGTCTCATCAATATCTGTGATGATCGCTAATGGACGCTTGTGCTTTTTCACCTTGATTGCATTCAAACGTAATTCTGCCAAGTTGAATGCCTGATAGCACAATGCACGATACTCAGCTGCATGCTGGTGCCACAAAACCGGTAAAAGCTTATTGGGAGCAGCTGTATGCTGGGCCTGCATGGTTTGGGCAGAAAGCTGTTGCAGCAATAACAATAAGGCAAAACTGACAAGTAATTTCTTCATACTGAATGTATACACAAAGAGGCCCGAAGGCCTCCTCATAGGTTATTGTTCTTTATTCTCTTTTTCAATCTGGGCCACCATTTCATCTGCATGTGCCAGAAAATCCTGCTTACAGCCTTCAGCACAAAATCCATAGACTTTGTCTTTGTAATGAACAGTATCGCTGATACCTGCAGTTACAGGCATACCGCAAGAAGGATCTTTCTTGTTGTACACAATTGCCGGTGTAAAGCGGGCAGATTCGGCAGCAGCACTATCCGTACTAGCAGGTGTCATAGCTTCTGTGGATTCTGTTTTCTCTTCATTCTTACAAGCCACAGCTAAAGCCAATAAACAAAGCACACTGATCTTTTTCATATAACTGATTTTAATTGTTGATACTCCAACTCACGCTCCCATCTTTCTCATCCTTGAGTTGTATGCCCAAAGTTGCTAATTCATTTCGGATTTTATCACTAGTTACATAATCTTTTCTGCTCTTAGCATCCTTACGGATATCAATCAGCAGTTGCAATACACCACCCAGCTTATTGTCGTCATTCGCCTGCTCTGCTTTCAATCCAAAAACCTCTTCTAAAAACAGGTGAAAATATTGCTGCATCTTGGCAATGGTGCTGCCCGCTATTGCATTGACAGCTGTTTGCCCGTGACGAATGCTATTGATAATAGGTGCCAGCTCAAATAAGTTTGCCAGGACCTTCGCTGTATTCAAGTCATCATTCATGAATTCATACAACTCAGCCAGTAGCGCTTGCACTTTTTGATCCAATGCAGCATCTGCAGCGCTTGTGTTATCAGTTCCGAGTTTCTGCAAGTTTTCATACGCTTCCCACAAACGTTTCATGCCTTTTTCTGCGGACTGCAATGCTTCATTACTGAAATCAAGTGTACTTCTGTAATGCGATTGTAGAATGAAGAAGCGAATCGTCATCGGGTGATAAGCCTGCTCCAATATTGGGTGCGTACCTGCAAAGAGTTCACTCAGCTTGATCACATTGTTATAACTTTTGCCCATCTTCTTACCGTTGATGGTAATCATGTTATTGTGTAGCCAATAGCGTGCAGGCGTTTTATGATTGCAAACCGTGCTTTGTGCAATCTCACATTCATGGTGCGGAAACTGTAAATCCATACCTCCACCGTGAATATCAAACTCTTCACCTAGGTATTTGGTACTCATTGCAGAGCACTCAATATGCCAACCGGGGAAACCTTCGCCCCAAGGACTAGCCCAACGCATGATATGCTCAGGCGGCGCTTTTTTCCATAAGGCGAAATCGCTTTTGTTGCGCTTTTCCTCCTGATTATCGAGCTCACGCGTGGTATCTAATTGTTCATCCAGATTACGACCACTCAGCATACCATAAGGCATTCCCTTGGCACTATAATCGCGGTGGTATTTCTCTACATCAAAATACACAGAGCCATTGGCTTCATATGCATAGCCATCTTCGATGATCTTTTTGATCATCTCAATCTGCTCCACAATATGTCCGGTTGCAGTAGGCTCAATACTAGGTGGCAGGTTATTGAACTGCGCCATCGCCCAATGATAGAGATTGGTGTATTTCTGTACCAGCTCCATGGGCTCCAATCTTTCTACCGCTGCTTTCTTGCTAATTTTGTCTTCTGCTTCACGACCTTCTTCTTCAAAGTGACCAGCATCCGTAATATTTCGTACGTAACGCACTTTGTAGCCCAGGTGCATGAGGTAACGATACACCACATCGAAAGTGATGAAGGGACGTGCATGACCCAAATGACTTTCGCCACTCACGGTTGGACCGCAGACATACATGCCTACGTGGCCTTCGGTGATGGGTGTAAATATTTCTTTCTGACGGGTAAGGGAATTATAAACTTTTAATGACATGATGTACTAATTGAACGTTGATGCAATAGAATAATACAGCGGGTTGCAGGAATCAGCAACAACAACAACGAACTATGGACAACTGTATTGGCATCGAGGCTCGAAATTACATCATTTTCGCACACGCAGGTCGGCAATCAGCATCTGGTGATCGCTCAAACCCTCGTCCACCAGATCGCATTGCAGCACTTCTAGCTGCTTGTCGGGCAAGATATAATCGATACGCAGCGTTGGTGCCAAGGAGTTATAGGTTCTGCCAATCCCAAAGTCCTTTTGCAAGAACACGTCTTGCCGATCAGCTTTTACCCTTGCATAGGTGTAAGAGCCGGGCACATCGTTAAAGTCGCCACAAATCAAGGAAGGTCGTTGATTTTTTTCCAGCACTTCGGCAATCATATCCGCCTGCGTACCACGATAGCGAAAAGCATCGCGCATTTTGCGAAGAATAGGGCGTGATGAGCTGAGCGGATTGGCTTCACCTTCTTTCAAATCATACATGTTTGCATAATCTTCCATACCAAAATTGAAAGATTGTAGGTGGGTAGTATATACACGAATAGTGTCTTTTCCTTTCACTACATCGGCCCAGATAAGATGCTCTCCGTTCGCATAACGAATTTTGCCAGTATCCACTATAGGCAGTTTAGAAAAGAGAATGGTGCCAGCTTGGTAGTGATCACTGAAAGCATAGTCGTGTGAAAAATAGTAATACGGAAATGCTTTTTGAAACAGGCCGATATTGTCTGAACGCACTTCCATTTTTGTGCTGTGGTTAAATTCCTGCAAACAAATCACATCGGCACCAGACTCATCGATGGTTTTGAATATTTCTTCGCGAATGAGACGAAGGGTTGATTTGGTTCCACTCAATCCATTAAAGCCATGGATATTCCAAGTAATGACGCGAATAGCATCAGGTGCTTTCTCTGCCTGAAATCGCTCTGCATATTGAAAAGCAAAAATGGATAAAACCTGCTGATAGCCTGCAATGAGCACTACTACAGGAAAAACAGCGATAATGGGGCGCATAATAAGCCAAAACAGCACAAAGAAGAGCAAGGTAATCACCAAATAAGGCATCAGTAGCGATACAAATCCTGATGGCCAGAAATCAACTGGATTCAAGAGCGGAGAGAAACAGCCCAGTACAAAAAAAAGGGCTACAATCAAATTGATGATCAAAAAGAAAAGCCTGAAATAATACTTGAAGCCTGTAGCCTTATTTGCCATGCATTAAAAGTACTAAATCAGCAGTATTCTTACAGCTCTTCTTCAGAAGCGCGTTTTAAAAAAGCTTTTTCTTCTTCTGTGAGCATCTCGTAGCCATGCTGATTGATCTTGTCTAAGATCGCATCCAATTTTTGCTGCGTGAGCAAAGGTGTTTTGGTGTATGGTTTTTTTGTAGTACGATAGTAAAGCTGTTCTTTACGCTTATCAGCACGATGTTTTTTCTCAGGGTTAAATAAATCATCCACCCATTGTACAAAGCTCGTCATCCACTCACCTAGATCTCTGCCTCTGCGTAGTTGATGGATGTACACAAAACCTATGGCCGCGCCAACTAAGTGTGCAAGCGCAATACCACCATTCGCGCTAGCGATAAAAGCAAAATCGATTGCTACAAAAATCAGGGTAAGCACCCACAAAGGAATACCGCCATTAAGTAAAGGAAAGATTCTATAATCAGGCGTCAATGTTGTTGTTGCAACAGCGATAGCCATTACTGCTGCACCAGCACCCATCAAGTTGGGCATGAACTCTAGGTTGCGGTGAAATGCAGGTACTAAGTTTACGCTCAGCAAGAATACCAGTCCGCCAATAAACCCACCATAGAGGTATATTGGAATGAGTTTATTATTACCTGATAAATCCTGTAGGATATAACCAAAAGCCCAGAGCCAAAGCATATTGGAGAGAAAACCCCAGATCTGCATATGTGTAAACATATACGTAAGTAAGGTCCAAGGTCTAGTAAAGAACATATCCGGATCGGAAGGCAATACAAACCAATTCAGTATCTGCTTTCTGAAGAACAATTCAGCCGTTACATTATCATCGTAAGAAAGGAAATAGGTGATCTTCAAAAAATTGAGCAGGATAAACATGATGCCGTTGATGGCAAAAAGCAATACAAGGCCATTGTTATCTTGACCCAGTAATAATTGTCTGCCCGATCTAGAATAAGCGCTTGTTTGCACGGCTGTTTTTTTAGTAAAACGTTTTTTTATTCTTTTTGTTCCATGTGAGTACAATCAAGAAGCCTACAATGGCTCCACCGATATGCGCCCAGCGGGCCACGTTATCACCGGCAGAGTTGCGCAAGGCGAACAATACTTCATACCCGAAATACAATAATCCCAACCATTTGGCCTTGATGGGCACCAGGAAGTACAGATAAATATAAGTGTTGGGAAAGAGGTAGATAAATGCTGCTAACACACCAAATACAGCACCACTGGCACCGATAGTAGCGTTGTTAACTGCAGATTTATAAGCTTTTGTCAGGCTTTGAAAAAGCAGGTCTACCGACTGATTGTCTTGCGGATTCTCTCTGATATATTCCAAAGATTGCGCTGGGAAACCCACATGGTATTTGTTCATGAAATCAACCATGGCATTCACCAATGCCTGATTACCTGCATCCTGCTTATTGAATACATATTGATAATCTCTGGCTAGTTCTGCAAACTCGTAGTTCAGGAACAACAAGTGAATGAATGCAGCGCCCAAACCACAAACGAGGTAAAAAGTGAGAAAGCGTTTAGGCCCCCATAGGTTTTCCAAGATGGAACCAAACATCCAAAGGGCAAACATATTCCCGAAGATGTGGCCAAAATCGCCATGCAAAAACATATGCGTAATCAACTGCCAAGGGCGAAACAATTCACTCTGCCAAGCATGTAGCGCTAGATTGTCTTCAAAAGAGAAGCTAGCTGTTGGTCCGCTAAAAGTTATCTGCGCCAAGTACATCAAGCCATTAATGATGAGCAGGTTCTTGACAATCAGCGGTAAAATTTCAAATCGCGTGGGTCTGAATTCAGTCATGGTAATTAGCGCAATTTCAATTGTACAACATTTTCAATATGGTGTGTATGCGGAAACATATCCACCGGCTGCATTTTAGTGACTACGTACTTTTCATCCAACAAAGCCAAGTCTCTAGCCTGTGTAGCAGGATTACAGCTCACATACACAACAGTAGGTGCGCTGATCTCTAGCAATTTGTTGACGAGTTTTTCATGCATACCAGCTCTTGGCGGATCAGTAATCAACACATCGGGTTTACCGTGCGTGGCAAAAAATGCATCATCACAAATATTGATCACATCACCAGCCGTAAAGTAAGAGTGCTGAATGCCGTTGAATGCTGCATTGAGTTTGGCATCTTCTATCGCATCGGCAATCAATTCAACCCCAACAATCTTGGCTGCGCCCTTACTACAGAAAATACCAATACTACCGGTGCCACAATACAAATCGTATAAGACTTCTTTACCAGTTAAAGCTGCAAATTCTCTGGTTACCTGATAGAGTTTTTCTGCCTGACGCGTATTGGTTTGGAAGAATGACTTGGGACTAATCTTGAAACGAAAATCTTCTAACTGCTCAATGATAAAACCAAGACCATGATAGACTTCCGGTTTCAGGTCATGAATACTGTCGTTGTGTTTACCGTTGATGGTATATAACAAAGTCGTGATCTGCGGAAACAGTTGCAACAGATGATCAAGCAGTTGCTCACGCAAGGAACGTTGTTCATAGCCCAGTACCAGGTTCACCATCAATTCGCCAGTAGTGGCAATACGAATAATGATATTGCGCAACCAGCCTTGGTGCTGACGGATATCGTAAAACGGTGCATGATGCTGTTCAGCAAAAGCGACAATGGCTTTGCGAATAGCATTCGTAGGTTCTTCCTGCAGGTGGCAGGTATCAATCTCTACTACTTTATCAAAAAAGCCACGTGCATGAAAGCCGGCAACTTTATCGCTTTCGGGGAATGTACCCGATTCCTTCATTTTGCGAAACTCATCTGTGGGAATATAGCGTTGTGTAGCAAACGTGTACTCAATTTTATTGCGATAACCTTGCGTTACATCGGCACCGATAATCAGCGGCATCTCAGGCAAAGCCACTTTACCAATACGGGTAAGATTATCTAATACTTGCTGTTGTTTATAAGCAAGTTGCTTGGTATAAGGCAAGTGTTGCCATTGACAACCACCACATACGCCAAAGTGCGAACAAAATGGATTTACCCTATCGGGCGAATACTGATGAAAGCGAATAGGACGACCTTCGGCCCAATCTTTTTTATTCTTGCCCAGCTGCACATCAACGATATCTCCCGGAACAGTATGTTCCAGAAAAATCACTTTTCCATCAACCCTGGCTAAGGATTTGCCTTCTGCGGCATAATCTTCTACCAGTACTTTCTCCAGAATAACGGGCGGTTTCTGCTTTCTCACGGCGCAAAAGTAAGACTTGCCGCCCCGTTTCTGCTGTGTATTAACAAAAAGCAAGAGGCCAAAACTGTAATTTTAACGCCAGAATGATGCGTATGAAAAGATTGGTACTGAGTCTATTGCTTATCTGGGCTGGCGCAGCTATGGCACAAACCCCTGCGGGCAGAAATATCCAGATTACCCTCAAGCCTTTGAAGAACTGTAAAGTGTATCTGGGCAGCTATTATGGTAAAACCCGTGTATTGGCTGATTCTTGTATGCTAAATGCCAATAGTCAGGGCGTATTCAAGGGCAAGACCAAGCTAACCGGTGGTATTTATTTTGTGGTCTCGCCCGATTATGTGATTCAGTTTGAATTACTGATGGACAAAGCCCAGCAGTTCAGTATTGTGGCAGATACAGCGCAAAAAGACAAAGCCATCATTACAGGTTCACCCGACAATGGCCTGTTTCGCAAATACTCACAGTTCTCTACCAACAAGGGTATGCAGCTGCAATCTTTAGAGCAGCAGTTACAACAAGCACGTACAGCAGCAGATTCATCTAGGCTGCAATCATTGATTACAACTGTAAGTAATGAGCTGCAAGTCTATCGCAAAAACATCATGCAGCAACAGCCAAAATCAATGTTGAGCATGTTGTTTAAAGTGATGCAAACACCCACTGCGCCTGCTATTCCCATCATCAATGGCAAGCCCGATTCTATTTATCCCTACCGCTTTGTGAAAGAACATTTCTGGGATGATGTAGTCTTCAATGATGATCGCTTATTGCGCACGCCATTCTTCGAACCCAAGCTGGATGACTTCTTTAAATACTATGTATCACCTGATCCTGACTCTGTGATACAAGAGGTACAATACTTATTACTATCTGCACGCGGCACCAAAGAATTGTATCCTTACTTGCTCACTAAGTTCACCAATAAATACATGAACCCTGAGTATATGGGTCAGGATAAAGTGTTTGTGTATTTGTTTGAACAGCATTACCTGAAAGGAGATACGACTTATCTGAATGCAGCTTCGCGCAAAACCATTTTTGAGCGTGGTTATAGCATGATTGCGAATCAACTTGGTCAGCCTGCACCTGTAATGGATTTAACCGATTCTACTGGTAAGCCGCATGCTTTGTATGATATAAAAGCACCTTTCACTTTTGTGAGCTTCTGGGATCCGCACTGTGGTCATTGTAAAGAAACCATGCCCAGAGTAGATTCTATTTATCGTGCGAAGTGGAAAGCGTTGGGTGTAGCACAATATGCCGTGAATGTGGATGAGAAAATTATAGACGATTGGAAAAAATTCATTCAGGAAAATAAGCTAGAAGGTTGGACACATGTTTATCAAACAAAAGCTGCAAGACAACTAGAAGAGAAAGCCGGCTTACCTAATTTCAGACAGTTGTATGATGTGAAAGTAACGCCTACATTTTATCTGTTGGATAAAGACAAGCGCATCATCGCCAAACAGCTTACCATCGAACAGTTTGATGAATTGATTATCGAAAGGTTGAAGAAAAAATAAAGGGGCGTTTGCCCCTTTTTATTTAAATGATTTCTTTCACTACGTTCCAGATCACTTTCGGCTTACCCAAAGTATAGTAGTGCAATACAGGCACACCAAACTTTTTCAGTTCACGGCTTTGCTGCACCAACCACTCTGTGCCCACTTTCTCGCACTCCTCATCAGTCTTGCATTTCATAATTGCATTACTGAGTTCTGTAGGAATATCTACATGGAAAATGCGTGGCAATACACTTAACTGCTTCTTATTGGTAATGGGCTTCAATCCCGGAATGATAGGCACGTTGATGCCCATATCGCGGCAGGCTTTTACATAATCAAAGAACTTCTGATTATCGAAGAACATCTGCGTCATAATATAATCAGCACCGGCATCCACCTTGTCTTTTAGCCTTTGCAGATCAATTTCCAAATTGGGTGCTTCAAAATGCTTTTCCGGGTAGCCGGCAGTACCAATACAGAAATCGGTTTTGCCACCATTACGGATATCATCATCCAGATAAATACCACTATTCAGGTTAACCACCTGACGCTGCAAATCAATTGCATAGCGGTGGCCATCTGCTTCTGGCTCAAAAGAAGCTTCATTCTTTGCAGCATCACCACGTAACACCAACACGTTATCAATACCCAAGAAGTTTAAATCAATCAACGCATCTTCACTCTCGCGTTTATTAAAACCACCGCAAATAAAATGCGGTACTGTATCTACCTGATAGTGGTTCATGATGGCCGCACAAATACCTACGGTACCAGGGCGTTTACGCACTTCTACTTTTTCAAATGTGCCGTCTGTCTTCTTTTTGAAAGCAGTTTCACTTCTATGATAGGTAACATTGATCCAAGATGGCTTAAACTCCATCAAAGGATCCAGGTGATCATATAAACTTTGAATGGTCTTGCCCTTTAGTGGCGGCAATACCTCAAAAGAAATCAAGGTGTCTTTGGCCTGTTGAATGTGCTCTGTAACTTTCATGTTGCTAAATTGCTGCAATATACAGTACAAAAACGCTGTTAATGATGTTTGTACAGGGATTATCCTGTTCAATTCACCCTATTTTTGCGCAAATCATTTATTTGAACCTGACCATCCATACCAAAGACCTCATCAAGACCTACGGCGGCAGAACTGTAGTAAAACAGGTTTCCGTTAACGTACACCAAGGGGAGATTGTAGGCTTACTGGGACCCAATGGTGCCGGCAAGACCACCACTTTCTATATGGTCGTTGGCCTGATCAAGCCCGATGAAGGCCATGTGTACCTGAATGATCAAGACATCACCAAACTACCTATGTACAAGCGTGCGCAGATGGGTATCGGGTATCTGCCACAGGAAGCAAGCGTGTTTCGCAAGCTGAGTGTGGAAGACAATATCATGGCTGTGCTGGAAATGACGAAACTCACCAAAGGTGAAAGACAACATAAGCTAGAGACTTTATTGGATGAGTTCAATCTGCACCATGTGCGCAAAAACAATGGCGATAGCCTGAGTGGTGGCGAACGCAGAAGAACAGAGATTGCCCGCGCATTAGCAGTTGATCCTAAATTCATCTTGTTGGATGAACCTTTCGCTGGTGTAGACCCTATTGCAGTAGAAGATATTCAAACAGTAGTTGCTAAACTGAAGTATAAGAATATTGGTATCTTGATCACAGACCACAATGTGAATGAAACATTATCGATCTGCGACAGAGCATACTTATTGATTGAAGGAAAAATTTTCCAGCACGGCACAGCAGAAGAATTGGCCGATAATGAACAAGTACGCAGACTCTATTTGGGTACCAATTTTGAATTGCGTAGAAAAGACTGGATCATTGATATGGAAAGAGACAATGCTGCCAGACAAAATGCAGAAAATCAATAACTAATCTCTAATCCACTTCCGTTTTTGCCAGGCATTGTTTATTTTGCCGACAACCCATGAAGCTGCTCAGCCCCGCCATATCCCGACTGGCTCGTTTACGCTATGCCAATATTGAGCATTGGGTAAATGATCCTGTGCACGCTCAGCGTGATGTATTGCAAGATCTTGTTACACATGGACAATACACAGAAATCGGCAGAAAGTATGGCATGAACAAGCTATTCAAAGTGCGCGATTTTAAACAGGCTGTTCCCATTCACGAATACAATGATTTAAAACCATATATCGAAAGATTGATGCAGGGCGAAGAGAACCTGCTTTGGAACACGCCTGTTGAATGGTTTGCCAAGAGCAGTGGCACTACTAGTGATAAAAGCAAATTCATTCCGGTTACAGAAGAAAGTTTACAAGACTGTCATTACAGCGCATCCAAGGATGTACTTACCATGTATTATCACTTCAATCCAGAAAGTGATCTACTTACCGGCAAGGGACTGGTAATCGGTGGCAGTCATCAAATCAATAAACTCAACGATAGCCAACATTATGGCGATTTGAGTGCTGTGTTGTTGCAGAATACGCCCTTCTGGGGACAATGGTTACGCACACCAGAATTGTCCATAGCACTAATGGATGAATGGGAAACCAAGATTGAGCAATTGGCACAATCCACCATTCATGAAAACGTAACATCCATTGCAGGTGTACCTACTTGGACCTTGGTATTAATCAGACGCATATTAGAGTTAACCGGCAAGCAAACACTAAAAGAAGTTTGGCCGGGCTTGGAATTATATATTCATGGTGGCGTTTCCTTTACACCATACAGAGAACAGTTTGCCAAATTGATTGGTGCACCTATTCACTATCTGGAAATTTACAATGCCAGCGAAGGTTTCTTTGCAGCGCAAGCTAGTCCCGAAGAGGATGGCATGCTGCTCTTCTTGAATCACGGTATCTTCTATGAGTTTATGCCGCTGGAAGAGTATGGTAAAGAAAAGCCCGAGACCATTGGGTTGAATAAAGTAGAGCTAGGTAAGCAATATGCTTTGGTAATATCAACCAACGGGGGATTATGGCGCTATTTGGTGGGCGATACAGTTCAGTTTACTTCTTTAAAGCCTTACAGAATAAAAGTTAGTGGTAGAATTAAGCATTATATCAATGCATTTGGTGAAGAAGTGATTGCTGACAATGCTGACAATGCAATTGCTATTGCATCTGCAGCAACAGGCGCGATTGTGAATGATTATACAGCCGCACCAGTTTACTTCAGCGATCATAGTAATGGCGCACATGAATGGCTGATTGAGTTTGAGCAATTACCTGAAGATATAAACGCATTTACCAAAGCCTTGGATGAAGGACTCAAAGCCGTAAACAGTGATTACGAAGCAAAGCGACACAAGGATATTGCATTGAGTTTACCATTGGTACAGGCAATTCCAAAAGGTAGCTTCAATGAATGGTTACGCAGTAAGGGAAAATTGGGTGGCCAACATAAGGTACCAAGATTGAGCAACGACAGAACCTATATTGACGAGATCAAGCGAATGCTCTAGCATATCCGCTGCTGCAAATCAGAAATCCTACATTTGTGGCATTGAACGAACACTTTAACCCGCAAATATGAAATTACTAGAAGGAAAACTATCTATTGTAACCGGTGCAGCCAGAGGTATTGGCGCAGCCATTGCACTCAAACTTGCTGAACACGGCAGCCATATTGCCTTTACTTATGTCAGTGATAGCAGTGCAGAAAAAGCGGCTGCATTAGAAGCGCAAATCAAAGCATTGGGTGTAAATGCTAAAGCATACAAAAGCAATGCAGCAGATTTTGCGCAGTGCGAAACCTTTGTGAATGATGTAGTAAAAGAATTTGGCACTGTAGATGTGTGCGTGAACAATGCCGGCATCAGCAAAGACAATTTATTGCTGCGTATGAGCAAAGAGCAATGGGATGAAGTGATTGATGTAAACCTGAGTAGCGTATTCAACATGACTAAGCAGGTCATTCGTCCGATGATGAAAGCGAAAAAAGGCTCTATCATTAACATGAGTTCTATCATTGGTATTCGTGGGAATGGCGGCCAAAGTAGTTATGCAGCTTCCAAAGCTGGTATCATTGGTTTTACCAAATCTGTTGCACATGAATTGGGTAGCAGAAATATTCGTTGTAATGCCATTGCACCGGGCTTTATTGAAACCGATATGACGCATTACTTGAAAGAAGGTGCTGCGGCTGAAGAGTTTCTGAAGAAAATTCCTCTGGGCAGATTCGGTAAAGCCGAAGAAATTGCAGACACTACTTTATTTTTAGCTAGCGACATGAGCGCCTATATCACCGGTCAGGTATTGAGTGCCTGTGGCGGTCTGAATATTTAACCTGAACTAGGTATTTTGTAGAAAGTGTGGTCATGGCCACACTTTTTTTTTACGCTCGATCAAAAAAAATTAGTTTTAACCTACCCTAAACACCCGGCTTGAAAAAACCTTTGATTGCCATATTACTGCTGCATGTGCTGTTCATTCAGCTTTTACCATTTGAACAAATTGGCAAAGCGCTTGTCAGCAATCAGTGGACAGAAGAAATACCTTGTTCAGATGTGCATGAATATGGTACAGCCAAATCAAGCATTTTGTATTCTGATCACTTGGGCATTTTTCTCAATGCCAAAACAATTGATGCAACGCAATCACTTTTGACAAGTGTTTCTTTCACAGAATCCTTACCCAATAATCACGCTTCAGAAATTCTGGTTCCTCCTCCTAATTGTGCAAGTTGATACTTCATCAAACACAATGTTTCAAGAACTAGTTTATCATGAAAAAAAGTTATTTGCAGCACATTGGTGCTGATTTTCCTGCATCTATCGTTGTACTCTTAGTGGCGATTCCTCTATGTCTAGGTATCGCCTTAGGCAGCGGCGCACCTTTGTTCTCGGGCATCATCGCAGGTATCATTGGTGGAATTGTTATTGGTATTCTAAGTGGTTCGCATTTGAGTGTAAGCGGACCAGCAGCCGGCCTTACTGTTATCGTAGCTGCAGCCATCACTAAGCTGCAAGTGTTTGAAGCGTTTTTATTGGCTGTAATGTTGGCCGGACTCTTTCAAGTAGTATTCGGGTATCTGAAAGCTGGGGTTATTGGCGATTATGTACCCAATGCCGTCATCAAAGGCATGCTTGCAGCCATTGGTTTGATATTGATTTTAAAACAGCTACCGCATCTTGTTGGTTACGATGCAGACTTTGAGGGAGATATGTCATTTAAGCAAGCCGATAATCAAAATACGCTTACAGAAATATTAGCCTCCTTTGAGCAATTTTCCATAGCTGCTATCCTTATTGGACTGATTAGTCTGGCAATACTTTCTTTATGGGAAACAAAACTATTCAAGCAAAACAAATTATTACAACTAGTACCCGGCCCATTGGTGGTGGTACTTACTGCAATAGGCATTCATAGCTGGATAAAATATGCTTATCCTCAATTAGCACTGGAACAAACACATATGGTGAATCTGCCCATAGCTACAGACACCAGGGAGTTTCTATCCTTTTTCACCTTCCCTGATTTTGGCCAAATCATCAATCCTGCTGTTTGGTCTGCAGCACTCACCATTGCGCTTGTTGCCAGTTTAGAAACATTATTGGGTATAGAAGCGGTAGATAAATTAGATCCACTGAAAAGGGTAAGTCCATCTAACTTGGAGCTGAAAGCTCAAGGCATTGGCAATATGGTTTCAGGTTTGTTGGGTGGCTTGCCCATGACTTCTGTTGTGGTGCGCAGCTCAGCCAATGTTGCTGCCGGTGGAAAAACGAAAATGAGTACCATTCTGCACGGTGTGTTGATGTTACTGTGTGTGGCATTCATACCTGGATTATTAAATCTGATACCGCTGAGTGCATTAGCAGCTGTATTAATCTTTACCGGATATAAGCTGGCCAAAGTTTCCATATTCAAAGAGTTCTATAGAAAGGGTTGGGATCAGTTTGCACCATTCATGATTACGATTCTGGCAATACTCTTTACCGATTTATTGGTTGGTATTTGTATCGGTATCATCGCAGGTTTATACTTCTTGGTGAGAAGTAATTTCCGTAGCAGCATCCTTATGGTGAATGATAACAATCATTATTTAGTGCGACTTAGAAAAGATGTTTCTTTTTTGAATAAACCTGTTATCAAAAAACTATTAGAAGAAATTCCTGAAAATGCATTTGTGATTGTTGATGCAACAAGAGCGGATTTTATAGACAAGGACGTGATTGAAGAAATTAATAGTTTCATACAACATGCGCATTTGAAAAATATTCATTTCAGTATTAAGAAAAGCATGCATAAGCCCACCCATCTTTTGTTTCAGTCAAACTCGCAAACATCATGAAAGCATATCAACGTTTATTACTAGAGAATAAAGCTTGGTCAAAAGAGAAATTACAGGATGATCCTGAATTCTTTTCCCGACTTGAACATATACAAACACCGGAGTTTCTTTGGATTGGTTGTAGTGATAGTCGCGTACCAGCCAATGAAATCACCGGTACCCAACCTGGCGAAATCTTCGTTCACAGAAATATTGCCAATCTTGTAGTACACACAGATTTAAATTTGCTGAGTGTACTACAATACGCTGTTGAAGTATTGAAAGTGCATCACATCATCGTATGCGGCCACTATGGTTGTGGTGGTGTAAAAGCCTCCATGACGCATCATAATCTAGGCATTATCAACAAATGGTTGCGCAACATCAAAGATGTGTATCGTATGCATCGCGATGAAATAGATATGATCGAAGAGGAAGAATCCCGCGTAGATAAACTGGTGGAGTTCAACATTCAGGAGCAGGTGATGAACCTCGCTAAAACATCCATCGTACAAAAAGCATGGAAGCATGAGCATATTCCGCATTTACATGGCTGGGTGTACGACCTGAAAGATGGCATCATCAAACCAGTATGCGAGATACCTGCAGGTACGCATATTGATCCGTTATACGAGTTTGATGATCTCTAATTAACCCTGAATCAGCCACCAATAAAATGGTATGCCCACGGTAATATTAAATGGAAACGTTACCCCAAGCGCCATGGGAATGTATAAACCCGGATCGGCTTTAGGAGCAGCTAAGCGCATGGCGGCAGGTACTGCAATATAAGAAGCGCTGGAAGCCAGTATGGCCATCATCAGCCTGTCGCCCGCTGAAATATTCCCAAAAGTTGTAAGCCCGATGGCCAAAAGACCATTAATCGGTGGAATAATCAGGGCTGCAGCAATGGCAAACCAACCATAATGACGGAAAGCTTTGAATCTTTTTGCAGCTACCATACCCATTTCGAGGAGGAAAACGGCCAAAAAGCCCTTAAAAATGTCGGAAGTGAAGGGTTTAATGCCCTCTGCCTGCTTAGAGTCGGCAATCAGGCCAATGAATAAACTACCCACAATCATCAGCACCGAGCCATTGGTAAGTGCGTCATGCACAATCGTTCTAAAACGATGCTGGCCGGCAGATTCTTTATCAAACTTGCGCATCAAACCAACCCCCACCACAATAGCCGGAGCTTCCATCAGCGCCATAGCCGCCACCATATGACCGCCATAATGTACCTGTGCTGCTTCCAAAAAACTGGCGGCAGATACAAAGGTGACTGCACTGACCGAGCCATAAGCAGACGCTACAGCGCCTGCATCAGACACTGCCATCCGCGTTCGCATTAGGAAAAACACATAAAAAGGCACTATGACAGCCAATAACATCGCCAGCAAAAGCGTTAATCCTACTGTTGCATCCATACCGCTGTGCGATAACTCCTGCCCGCCCCTGAACCCGATGGAGAAGAGCAAATACAAAGAAATAAAGCGGGAGCTGGATTGGGGTATTTCCAGATCACTCTTCACGAGTGCCGCCAAAATACCCAGGAGGAAAAACAGCAATACCGGATTTGTCAGATTACTGATGATGATATTTCCGGTCATAAATGTTAATGATTTTTAAGTGTTTCGAGGTGCAACATAGAACAAACTGGCACTATCATTGTAAAGAGAATAGCACTTTTCGTTATTAAATTATATATCGACCTGATTTTTAACAACTTATGGCAAGCACCCCAGTATCTCCTTCGGGAGCGCTAAAACGATTATTCCAGATACTAAGACTGGACAAAAAAGACATTTCTGCCATCTACATATTTGCCATCTTATCAGGTCTGGTTCAGCTGGCCATGCCGCTGGGTATTCAGACCATCATCAGTTTTGTGATGGCCGGCTCCGTTTCCACCTCCATCATCATCCTGATTTTTCTGGTGGTACTGGCCGTATTCCTGAACGGCTTGCTGCAGGTAAGGCAGATGCAGATCACAGAAAAAGTACAGCAGAAGATTTTCGTACGCTACTCTTTTGAATTTGCCGACAGGCTACCCAGACTGAATATTGAAAAGCTGGACAATTATTACCTGCCTGAATTGGTGAACCGCTACTTCGATGCTGTTACCCTTCAAAAGGGTATTGAAAAACTGTTGCTGGAAATTCCACTCGCTGTAATCCAGATCACTTTTGGTTTGGTATTGCTGGCTTTTTACCACCCGGTATTTATCGGCTTTGGCGCTGTGCTTATTTTTATTGTTTTCCTGATCATCAAATACACATCTGCCAAGGGTTTTGAAACCAGCTTGAAAGCAAGTGATTATAAATATGGATTGGCAGCATGGCTGGAAGAATTGGCACGCGTCATCAAATCTTTTAAATACTCACGCGGAACAGATTTGCATATGCAACGCGCAGACAGAATTCTGAGCGGCTATCTGCATTCCAGAACTGAGCATTTCCGCATTCTGTTAACGCAGTATTGGAGCTTGGTAAGTTTCAAAATCCTCATTACCGCCGCCATGTTGATTGTAGGTGCCTTGCTCTTAGTAGATCAGCAAATCAATATTGGCCAGTTCATTGCTGCCGAGATCGTGATCCTGACTGTTATTGGCTCAGTAGAAAAGCTGATCATGAATCTGGATAAAGTCTATGATGTGCTGACTTCAGTACAGAAGCTGAATAAAATCACTGAAAGCGAAGTTGAAGTTGAAGGCACTGCTATTTTAGCCGATACTGGCAAGGGAGTGTCTATAGCCTTCCACAAAGTAAGCTTCCAATACCAAGATGGTATTCAGGCATTGCGCGGAATGGAGTTGCATGTAACACCCGGACAAAAAGTGTGCATCATGGGTGAAAGTGGTGCAGGCAAATCAACCATTCTAAGATTACTTACAGGTGCTTTCACCAATTTTGAAGGTTCAGTGCTGGTAGATGATGTACCCATCGCCAACTATAATCTCACTTCACTCAGAGCGAATACAGGTATACTGTTAAGTCAGCAGGATATTTTCCATGGCACTTTGTATGAGAACATCACCATGGGTAATAAGTCTATTCAGTTGAAAGACATCACAGAGCTTGCAGAACAATGCGGACTGGTCAACTTTATTCAATCACAGCCCAAGGGTTTTGATACAGAACTGGATCCTACCGGCAAGCGTTTGCCCAGCAAAATCAGACAAGACATCTTATTGATGCGTGCATTACTTGGTAAGCGCAGATTGTTGTTGCTGGAAGAACCATTCCAACATATGGAAATGCCTTATCAGCAACGCATCATGGACTACCTGAATGCAGACAGAGAAGCTACCGTACTGATCACCACAGAGGACGCTGCTATCGCAAAAGCTTGCGACCTCGTATTGTATGTAGAAAATGGCGCCATCACTTTCCAGGGAAGCTGGCAGCAATGGCAGGAAAAAAACAGCTAATCACATGAGTAGATATATAGATGTAGAAATTGAATCACATGTAGATGATCCTAAATTAGGTTCATTCAATAAGATCTACGATATCCGCAAAACCAGTCAGGTTAGAAAATGGTTGTGGGGTAGCTTGATTGTGTTATTCGTGGTACTTTTCTTACCATGGACACAGAATATACGTGCACGTGGTTCTGTTACCACCTTATTGCAAGAGCAACGCCCACAAGAGTTGAACAGTATCATTGCCGGCAGAATTGTAAACTGGTATTACAAGGAAGGTGATTTTGTGAAAAAAGGCGATACCATCCTGCAATTAGGTGAAGTAAAAGTTGACTACTTCGATCCTAAATTATTGGAGCGTACCAAGCAACAAATTGACGCGAAGAAGATAGCAATCGAAGGTTACCGCAGTAAAGCACAAACAGCAGCTGTACAGGTGCAAGCTTTGCAAGAACAAAGAGATGCTAAACTAAGAGAGCTGGCAATCAAATTGCAACAACAGGATTTGAAAGTGCAGGGTGACAGCATGGATGTACGTGCCGTTGATAATGAGTTGATGGTAACTAAAAGACAGATTGAGGCGGCAAAGTTGATGCTGGACTCAGGTGTAATCTCTTTGGTAGATTATGAAAGAAGAAAAGTGAGTTACCAGAATGCATTGGCAAAGAGAACAGTTGCTGAAAACAAATACCTACAATCTTTACAGGAAATTCAGCGCATTCGTGCCGAACGTGCCGGTACCATTCAGGAGTATATTGATAAGATCAATAAAGCAGAAGGTGAAAGATTCTCTTCCTTATCGAATGCCGCAACAGGTGATGCGGATGTAGCTAAGATGGAAAATCTTTATGCTAACTACGATTATCGTAACCAGTTATACTATGTAACAGCACCGCAAGACGGACAGATTGCCAAAGCACGCAAAGCGGGTATTGGTGAAATGGTGAAGGAAGGTGATATGCTGGTAGAGATCATTCCTGACAAGATCAAGTATGCAGTAGAAATGTTTGTATCGCCTATGGATTTACCCTTGATCTCAAAGGGACAAAAAGTAAGATTCATCTTTGATGGTTTTCCGGTGATTGTATTCTCCGGGTGGCCACAAGCATCTTACGGAACTTTTGGTGGTATTGTATATGCCGTTGAAAAATCTGTGAGCAGCAATGGTAAGTTTCGTGTGCTGGTAGTAGAGGACCCCAAAGACAAACCATGGCCACCACAATTGCGCATGGGTGGTGGTGCTAATGGTATCGCATTATTGAAAGATGTATTTATCTGGTACGAACTGTGGCGAAACATCAACGGATTCCCGCCTGAATATTATAAAGCATCAGAAGACAGCAAGGATAAAAGTGCAGAAAAGAAAAGAAAAAATAAGTCATGAAACAGGCGTTGTTGTTCATTCTTTCTTTCATCAATATTATATCAGTGGCGGCACAACAAACCCGCAGCACTGAGTTGATGCCTGTTGATCTATACATTGCACAGGTAAAACAAAACCATCCGGTTGCCAAACAAGCATCCTTACAGGTGGATATTGCCGATGCTGCATTATTAGCGGCAAGAGGCAATTTTGATCCTGCATTGCAAGGTGAGTTTGAAAGAAAAACCTTTGATAAAAAGAATTACTTCAATTACTGGAATCCGGAATTAAAAGTGCCTACCTGGATTGGTGCAGATATTAAGTATGGCATTGAAAGCAATAGCGGTACTTTTTTGAATAGCGAAACCACAGCAGGCAATACCAGTTATTTTGGCATTGAAATGCCTATTGCACGCGGCTTGCTCATGGATAAGCGACGCGCCGCTGTATTGCAGGCTAAGCAATACCGAAATATGAGTGAGCAAGAGCGACTGAAAATGCTCAACGACTTGCTCTTTGATGCTTATGTCAGCTACTATAGCTGGGCAGGCAGCTATCAATTGTTTAATACATATAACCGCTTCCTGCAGATTGCGAATGAACGCCTGCGCTTTGTACGAATTTCTTTTCAAAATGGAGACCGCTCTCCTATGGACACACTGGAAGCCTGGACACAAGTACAAACATTTCGCGCCAGACAAGCTGAGGCTTTCATGCGTTTGAATACATCCCGCTTAGATATTTCTGCATTTCTCTGGATAGATCAGGATAGTGCTGTTTTATTATCTGATCGCTTTTATCCGGATACGACGAAGTTCAATCAATACGCACAGGCAGAGCCGATGGAAAGCCTGATTACACAAGCCATGATCAGTAATCCATCATTGCGCGCCTACGATTTTAAACTGAACAGTCTGGAAATTGAAAGAAAGTTGAAGTTTCAAAGCTTCCTGCCTTATGTTGATTTGAAATATAACCTACTCAACAAAGACTATTATGCATTCAAAAACTTTGGCGGCAATCTATTAGAGAACAACTACAAGTACGGATTAGATTTCAAAATACCACTCTTCCTCCGTGAAGGACGTGGAGATTATCGAAAAGCCAAGTTGAAAATTCAAGAAACCAAACTGGAATTGAACAACAAACGTTGGGAAACAGAATTGAAAGTGCGTAACTATTACAACGAAACCTTTCAGTTGCAGAATCAGTTGGATCAATATCAGCAGAACTATGTTGCTTTCAATACCTTGTTGCGCAATGAAGAGCTGCGCTTCACCAATGGTGAGAGCTCCTTATTCATGATCAATAGCCGCGAAAACAAAGTGATGGAGACTCAGGAAAAACTGGTTGAATTGCGCATCAAATACTTCAAATCCTATTACGCTATTCAGTGGTCTGCAGGTTTGCTGCGTTAAGCCTAATTACCATCATGCAGGTTAGCTACGGGTGCATGCTTCTTCCGCCAATCTGCATTATAATAAAAAAATAGGCGCATAGTGTGATTGAGGTCGTACACATTACCTGATAATCTTTGCTGATACACTTGCATATAGCCAATATCAAAACTCCATTCTTTGGTAAGCGGCTGACGGATTCCTAAAAATATTCTATTCTGATCAAAACTATTATACACGATTTCTTTTCCGTGTTGTATCATTAATTCATCTGAGAGTACCAATGCTGGCGTATGTGTTTTTTTGCTGAGCGGATAATTAAAGCTCCATAAAAGACGTACCCTGTTGGTAAACCTGGTTTGCCCTGTACGCACATCATTCACCACTTTCTCTTGCCAGCGCTGCTCTAAGCGTATTCTTTGTACAATCTGTAGTTTACCCCATTTGCTATTGTACTGAATCTGTTCATGCAAACGATTTTCATTCGAAAAGTTGTGCCAACCAGCAACACTGGGTGCCGCCCACATATGTCCATAACCTGCCGATAGAATGGTTTGTGGATTTACCCAATGATACACACCCAAGCGCAAAAAGTAGAAACCGGGATCTGCCATGAAATTATTGCGACGCATGTGTACATCTGCCATCAAGCCCCACCGATCGCTGAAACGAATGGTGCTGTTGACAGATGTCCAAAACATCTGCTGTGAATTCACTGTCTTTTGCGCCGATACGATAGTCCAACAAAAAATGGATACCACCAGCAGCTTTACCTGTTTCATACTGCGAATGTATCCATCTATCCAAAGAAAAAGCCTGAGAAAACTCAGGCTTTCTTTTTAAATGCAGCGATAAAATTTTTACTGAACTCACTCAAAATGAGTCGGCCGCTAATGGCAGCACGCTCCAGTAATAATGTATCCCAATGTTCTGTACCCTTCCAAAAAATCTGCTTCATTTCCTGCATGGCTGCTGGATGACTCTTGGCCAATGTGGTTGCTAATCGGTTGATGGAATCATCCATACCTTCTGCGGTATCATGCAATTCGGCAAACAAACCCTTTTGCTTGGCCCACTCTGCAGGACGCCACATAGAAGCATCAATCGCCAACTGCGAAAAAGCAGACACGCCGAGCTTACGTTCTACTGCAGGACCAACCACAAAGGGACCAATACCCACAGCCAGTTCACTCAGCTTCACATCAGCACCCTGCACAGCAATGGCATAGTCCGCTGCAGCAGCAACGCCAACACCACCGCCTACACATTTGCCATGAATACGGGCAATAATGAGTTGCGGCACGGTGCGCATGGCATTGATCACTTCTGCAAAACCGCTAAAGAAACGCAATCCCTGCGCTTCATCTTCAATGGCAATCAATTCATCAAAAGAAGCACCGGAACAAAACACTTTCTCACCACCTGAACGCAACACAATCACTTTCGTTTGGGCATCAGCACCTACTTTTCGAATAGTAGCTGCCAATTCACGCAGTAAATCACCCGGCAGAGAATTTTTAAGTGGGTGGAAAAATTCAATTGTTGTAATTCCATCTACTGTTGTATGATGTACATATGCTTCTTGCATAAAATCGTTTTTAAGCTTGTTTCATTTTAACCATGGTGAGAATCGTGGCTACACCAACGTGCTCATTGGTTTCATCAATCATTTCAACATACCATTTCACAATACCTTTCGGAATATCACTCGCTTCTTTTTGCTCTTGCGGAATTTTTTCCTTGCAGGTAAAACGAATATGGATCTCTGCTCCAGGATATACAGGCTTGGTGAAACGCAATTCATCAATACCATAGTTCAGCAATACCGGACCTAATGCTGAACCATCCACAAATAAACCGGCAGCAGCACTCATCACAAAATAGCCATGTGCTACCTGACGCTCAAACATGGTACCGCTGAAATCTGTATCTACTTTATGTGCGTAGAAGTGATCTCCACTTAATGCAGCAAAACGATCAATGTCTTCACTAGTGATCAAACGCTTTTCTGTAATCAGCTGATCTCCGATGCGCAACTCTTCAAAGTGTTTTCTGAATGGATGTACACCATCATGCAAACCGGTTGCATAAGGCTGGTACTGATTGCTGATAGCTGTAATCATATCCGGCGTGCCTTGAATAGCTACGCGCTGCATATAATGTTTCACACCGCGCGCGCCACCCATTTCTTCTCCGCCACCTGCTCTACCCGGACCACCATGCACCAACAAAGGCAATGGAGAACCGTGACCGGTGCTTTCTTTCGCACAAGCATTATTCAACACCACAATACGTCCATGATGCGATGCGGCACCCAACACAAAAGTTTTCGCAATCTGCGTATCGCTCGTCACCACACTGCACACCAATGAGCCCTTACCCATCTTTGCAAGTGTCACTGCATCATCAATATGTTGGTAAGGCATCAAAGTACTTACCGGACCAAACGCTTCCACTTCGTGCACTGCCGCACTATTGAAAGGATTGGTATTACACAATAAGAGCGGACTGATAAACGCACCGTTCTTTGCGTCAGCATCCATTACTTCCACACTATCTAATGAACCATAAATGAGTTGAGATGATGCAAGCAATTTCTGCACCTGCTCTTTCACTTCATTGCGTTGTGTTTGTCCGGCCAAAGCACCCATGCGCACTTTTTCATTCAGTGGGTTGCCAATAGTGGTTTGTGCCAAAGCCTTGCCTAAAGCAATTTGTACATCTTCCATTCTATCTTCCGGCACAAAGATTCTTCTAATGGCGGTACATTTTTGTCCGCACTTCACCGTCATCTCTTTGCGCACTTCTTTGATAAACACATCCCAATCGGCACTGCCCGGCTCCACATCCTTACCCAGCACAATACAGTTCAAGGAATCTGCTTCCATATTGAATGGTACCGATTCACTCAAAATTTTTGGATGCGATTTCAACATCAATCCTGTAGAAGCTGAGCCAGTAAAGGTGACAACATCTTGCGATTGCACATGATCTAGCAAATCACCGGCAGAACCACAAAGCAATTGCAAAGCGCCGTCAGGCAGAATACCCGAATTCGCAATCTCACGCACCACTGCTTCGGTTAAGAAAGAAGTGACTGTTGCAGGCTTTACTACTGCAGGTACACCCGCGAGTAAATTCACTGCAATTTTTTCCAGCATACCCCATACTGGGAAATTGAATGCATTGATATGAATGGCCACCCCTTCTTTCGGCACCAGCAAGTGATGACCCATAAAAGTGTTTTGCTTACCCAGCATATGTCCTTCACCATCCAAGGCAAAAGATTCATTGGGGAATTTTCTACGCAGTGATGCATTGGCAAACAAATTACCAATACCCCCTTCAATATCAATCCAGCTGTCGGCTTTGGTAGCACCAGTCTGATAACTGATTTGATAGAATTTATCCAAATGATTACGCAAGTGCAAAGCCAATGCGCGTAACATGAGGCCACGCTCTTGAAAACTCATTTTGCGTAAAGCATCACCACCCTTGGTTCTACCATACTGTAATACATCTGCAAAATTCAACCCCTTGGTGCTGGCTGCAGCAATGGTTTCGCCTGTAACAGCATGATAGAGTGGCTGACCATCGCCATCACCGGTAATCCATTTTCCGAGTATATAGTTCTCTAGTTTCATTATTTATTTTTTAGCAGGATAATACAAGCGTAATACATCCATGTAAGGCTGGTACATGTGATGAATGAAAAAGTTCTTTCCGTCAAAAGGATATTTCTCTAAGTAGTTTTTATTCGCCATCAAAATCACGGGTGTACCTGCTGTCATGAATTGCGAGCTGTAGACAAAATCCTGTTTACGTAGTTGCGGCAAGGTTTTGGTGATTTGCGGATAAATCAAATTACCCAAGTACTTTCTATTGATGCGCGTGGCTTTGGTAGTGCCTTTGCGCATTCTGTTGAAAGCATAGTTCAATCCTACACGTGTGAAGAAGGGCACATTGCCCAGCAGGTTGGTGATATTGGCAAAAGGGTTCACTGCATTCATGTCTTCAATCTTCTGCACAGTGAATGGTGTTTCTGGTACCCAATCTGCACTATTCACTACACGAAAGCCCCAGCCATCTCTGGTGATGTGTTCCAGATCATAGGCATAGACCTGGTTACCCGGTTTGGGCGCAGCACTGTAATAGCCTTTGAAACGATAGGGCTTTTGTTCTTGTTTGAAATAGTAATGCAAATAAGAAGTCATGAGAAATGCCAAAGCGCCACCTTGGCTATGCCCCATGATGATCCATTCCTTCATAGGCTGTTGTGCCATTTGTTGCAGCACGATGGGTGCCAGATGTGCGAGGCCAATCATCCATCCGGCATGCACATAAGCATTGCTGTCTGCTGCTAACTGATACTTAAATACGGTGGAATCATTGATTTGCCAGCTGCCATTGGCGCGAATCATGGCTGCATGAAAATTCTCTAACCAGCTTTCTGTTTTCATCACGGTGCCACGCAAACTGATGATGCCCACACCATCGCTGCGTTTGATGATCTCCACACGATTGTACAAACCTACTTCGGGCGACTGGTACAATTTTCTGTAGCTACCCTTGAGCATGGTAGTGTCTTTATCCATGTATCCAGACTTGTTCATCATATAAAAATTGATGAAGAGCAGGTCTGCATATTCATCTGCATCAAAGCCGGGCTTCAGCAGCTGCTGTGCTTGTGCAGCTGTGGCACAAAACAATACAATCCAAACGAGGTATTTACGCATGTGACTTTAATCCGAATTGGTGTAAATGATGGGTAACATGTTTGTATAGCAACGCAAGCTGTTGGGTAAAGTTCAGTTTGCCGAATACCGGGTTGAGGATTTCCAGATCAGGATTGGCTGCATACGCAGCGAATACATCCTGCAATTCCACTTCCATTTTATCAATAGCCGTTGAAAGGCTGTCGAATCTTTTGGGTAATGGTTCATCTGGCAGCGCAGGCGATTTGGTGTTTTCGCGAAAGGGCTTATCTGTCATGATGAAAGCACGTAGCTTTTCGAGGTGCGCTTCATCAGTAGTAATCATTTGATTGATCTGCACTTTGCCATTGGCTACTTTGAATGCATTGCGCAGGTGTTCCACCATTTGCTGTGCATCCATTTTACCCCAAGCCGGTTGGGTATCTGGCTGAAGCTGGCGCAGCAGGGGCACAAATTCTTCCTTGAGGAAAAATATCTTGTCTTCCATCATATAGCAGGCATGAGTTGCGAAGTTAGGCGGCGGAAATGAAAAACCCCCGCAGTAATGCAGGGGCTTAACAACTAGTATTGGTTGAAAAAACTAAAGGATCAATAGAATTAAGACAGTCTATTCTCTATTTCGCTGCATAGGTTGCTAAAAATCTCATCGATGCTGCCTTCACCGGGTACTTTTACCACTTTATCGAAGCGACTGTAGTAGTCGGCCACAGCAGATGTCTTCTTATGGTATTCAGCAATACGGGCACGAATCACCGATTCATTGGTATCATCGCTACGACCGCTGGTGAGTCCGCGGTTAAGCAGGCGCTTCACCAATTCCTCTTCGCTCACTTCCAAAGCCAACACCACTAGAATCTCTGTCTGCTTCAGTTTCAGCAGTTTATCCAATGCTTCACTCTGTGCCTCTGTACGAGGGAAACCATCAAATAAGAAACCTTTGGCTTGGGGATTGTTTTCCAAGGCAGTGCTGATCATACCAATCACCACTTCATCGGGCACCAATTGGCCTTTGTCCATCAGGTTTTTGGCTTCCATTCCCAATGGGGTTTGGGCAGCTATTTCGCTGCGCAGCAAATCGCCTGTAGAAAGATGTTTCAGACCATATTTTTCAATGAGTCGCTCGCTTTGTGTTCCCTTTCCGCTGCCGGGGGGGCCAAACAGAATGATATTCAGCATCTACTAACTAACCTTGAGTGAGGAACAAATATAACGACTGGATTTTAATAAACCTTTCACAAAACCGCCCAGCCCTTGAAAATGAAGCCGTTTTGCCTGATTTTGACACAAGAAGCTTCCACAAAACCAAACCAAGGACGGGGTTTGGGCGTATATTTCGGGTAACAAAACATTGAAGATGAAGACCATCATCTGTACAGCACTGGCAACCATCTTGTTCAGCAGCTGTTATTCTCAAAGCAATACCAACAAGAAAATGAGCGAAGCCAAACAAAACAACCCCGTATACTCCAGAACCGATAGCGGTAAAGTGGTGATGAGTGAGGATCAGTGGAAGAAAGTATTATCACCCGAAGTGTATTATATCGCGCGTCAAAAAGGAACCGAAAGACCTTGGACCAGTAAGTTTGAAAACTTCAAAGAAGTAGGTACATACTACTGTGCTGCTTGCGGCAATCCTTTGTTCAAGAGCGATACCAAGTTCGACAGTGGTTGCGGCTGGCCCAGCTTCTACGAGCCCATCAGCAAAGGTGCGATCATTTATACACCCGATAACAGTCACGGCATGGTACGAACAGAAACACAGTGCGGTCGATGCAAAGCACATTTAGGCCACGTGTTTGAAGATGGTCCACCACCAACAGGTTTACGTTATTGCATCAATGGTGTTGTGCTGGATTTTGAAAAGGCCAAAGAAGCGGAGAAAAAATATCAAGAGCAGAAGAAGGGATAGTGAAGCAAGGGTCTTTGGCTTTTAGTCTTTAGTGCCAAAGACTTTTCACCGCAAAGTCCTACCTATGCTGAAGCTTCGGAAGGCAAACGCTAAGACGCAAAGTGGCGCTAAGCTTTAGCGAATCTCTTAAAAGCAAGAACAAAACTATTCTTTGCGAACCCTTGCGTCCTTGTACGGGTACACCGAAAATTAATGTATATAGACTTTGCCAGTAGACCGTTAATACCCTAGATTTTTTATAGTATTAATTATTTCAACCAACTATTAGATTATTACAAAACCAAATAAGGATCTAGGTTTTGGATAACAACTACGGCTGCTGTTTCAACAACTATTTCAAAATGATGGTTATTAACTAAGTAATTCTCAACCATTTCTGTAGTGGGATGGTTATTAACAAAGTCAAAATGGGGAAATAAATGTTGATTTTCACGAGCCCACGGTCTAGGTTCTGTAACAACGTACGTTCCCGTACCTTGTTTATAATATATCATAAAGTGTTTAGCCATAATCTTCAATTCTAATAATAGTATATCAGAAGGACTTTTTTAGTTTATCGTGAAAGATAAAAACTATTCCTCAATTTGTATTGAGCAGTTTTTAAACTCTTCTCTATTTAAAAAATTATATACTTCTTGATCATTTTTAAAATAATAATAATACTCTTCTTTATCCACTAGATAGACTATTACATGTGGCTTTATATAAACGATATTATTGTTATCAATAACTAAGTTTTTAAATTCTAACAATTGTTCTCTTGTATAATATCCATTTAAGCCATAAAATCCACCCCTTTTTATAGTTATCCATAAAAACTTAACTTCTTCTACATACTCAATATATTCATGTCTTTTTTTTCTTACTACTTCAATACGCAAAATAAATTGAGGATTAATCTTAGATAAGTCTTTCATATTTGATGCTTAAAGAGACAATTAGAATTTTCTGAGGGATTATGTTAATCTTATATTACTACAACTTAATTTATTCTATGAATCCATTCTGCTTTCATAACTAGATTCTTGAACTCTCCACGTCTTTATTACAAATTTTATGCTTTTTAAAAAAGTATACGCCAGTGAACACCGTAATCACTACCCCGGCAATACTGAGTATTTGCACCGACTGTGCAAAGAAGTTCACCCAATTGAGTTGCACACGAAACAGTTCTTTACTCAGCAAGACACCCACACTGCCTAGATAGCCAAAGGAGTCTGCTACATAAATCAAGAAGCCTACATTACCACTGAAACGAAAGGCAGCAATCATACGTTCGAAATAAATAGAGTTGAAAGGAATATACACCATATAAAGTCCTAAGCCCACCAATGTCATCCATGCAATGGGTGATAATTGCTGATGCACAAATAACCAAGTGCTGCTGCCTGCTATGATAAAACCCAAAGCAATGATGCCATGTGTGATCAGAAACGCACGATAACTGTTTTGTAAGAAGACCATACTACCAATCAATGCCAGCACGGCTAGAGTGATGGGCAATTCTGTTCTGGTGAAGATGGCAGGCTGATTGAGGTAACCCATTTCCTTCCACATATCGGCGCTGAAATTATCGCGGATATCACGGAAGATGGTAGCGAATAAATAGATGGCTACTGCTGCTACAATACCTGGCAAAAACCGACGAATCAAGGCTTTGCGTTCTGCGCTACTCATGGGCACGCGCTCCATACGTGCAGCTGCATCTGCATCAGAGGGTGCAGGTATTTGTTCCATCATCCATACAAACAACAATAAAGGCAATGCAAAAACTAAGCCCGTGCAGAAGGGCACCCAAAACTCACTGATAGAAAAATACAAGAGCAGCCAACCGCCTACTGTTTTCACAAAACCGGAAGAGAAAATAAAACTTACTGCCAGCGCAGCGCCAATAAAATCGGTACTCTTTCTACCTTCTACATAGCTAAACACCACACCCCAAAGCATGCCTAATGGAAAACCATTTAAAAAAAGGAAAACAATATTGTAGGGTGCAGGTGTTATCGCAAACAATAACCACGCTAACCATGCAATTCCTACCAGTAAAAGAATGGTTTTATTGCGACCAATACGCTTAAGTTCTGCAATAAAGCGAATGCCGTAAAACTTAGCAGCCATATAACCCAACACTTGGGCTATTACCAACAAGGTCTTATAACCTAGTCCCCAAAAACGCAAGCCATCAAATGTGCATACCGTAAAGGATTTACGAAAGCCAAAGATGAGCATATAGGTGAGGAATGCAGCAATGGCTGCATAAAGCGCAACAGCTGCGGGCTTTTTAAACAAGGTGTTGGACAAGCAATTGTTTTTTTGAAGATACAGGTTTTGAGTTACTCGTCTTGTTAGCAGTTACACGAACAAGCTCATCAAACGCCACTAAGCGGTGTCCTTCCTCCATCCTGCACTAAAGTTTCCGATGGTAAACCGCTAAAGTTTCGGAAGCTTGCTAAACAAAGCTTCAGCGTAGTTTAGACAGGCCCCACCGCGACCAACAAGGGCATTAGAAGCCTATCTCCAACACCAGTCCCTGCGGACGGGCCTTTTTTGGGTGCGGTGACAAGCGCAGCATTGTCAATCAAAATCAGCTTTGATGATTTTGATAGCAGCCAAAGCAGACCGGAAGCAGGGACGAGGCCCAGC
>JACCDH010991458.1_pt1 | contig 42968 bp, 38 predicted proteins | sample 7442481 | NCBI WGS metagenome assembly JACCDH01 (sample SAMN15323433, study PRJNA562643) | freshwater metagenome | isolation source: river surface water | place: USA:Blue River Watershed | collected 2017-08-15 | reverse complement strand
TAACCCAGCTATTGAAGCTGGAGTAAAAGCAGCGGGCGCACCTAAAACCGTTGTGGGTATCGCCATTGCGATGCTAGTGCTCTTGCCAGAAGGCTATGCCGCCGTAATGGCTGCTAGAGCCAACCGCCTTCAAAGTAGTCTAAACCTAGCACTTGGTTCTGCATTGGCAAGCATTGGCTTAACCATCCCAACGGTAGCAGCATTTGCGATCTTCTTTAACTTGCCATTAAGTCTAGGTATTAGCTCATTAAATATGACCCTGATGTACCTATCCTTCTTTATTGGGGCACTCACCCTAGCAATTGGCAGAACTACCCTCCTACAAGGGGTGGTGCACTTAATTATCTTCTTTGAGTTCTTGTTTTTGAGTTTGGTACCATAAACCCCAGAATCTTTTGGATTGGGGCAGCTCTTCAATGATGAAATACAAGACCCCATCTTGATATACGGGGCTTGTAAATGAATCTATAAAACCGCTTAAGATCAGAGAGAAATGTATTAACTGACGTAATCCAACACTGTTTTAAAAATACATCAAGATCATGGCCCAAACATCAAGCTTAAATGGGGCGCTCATGGTTTAGGAATCCCCCTCCCCATTCCAATCTACTGAATCACCATTAGGATAATAGCCAGGGACTAACTTTTTGAGAATACCTCTAATCAACTGGGTATCACATGAGTCCAAGGCTAAATTTAGATTTTCGAGCTCTTGTTGTAAATCACCCCAAGATAAAAATTCTTCATAAGCCTTCATGATTTTGGGGTGAGCTGTTGGCTGTGGGTTATCACCAATCAGGAGTTCTTCATAAAGCTTTTCGCCTGGACGCAAACCAGTGACTTCAATCTCTATATCGCCATGAGGGTGAGCCTCATCCTTGACCAATAGGCCAGATAAATACACCATCTTGACTGCCAAATCATGAATACGCACGGGCTCACCCATATCCAACACAAAGACATCACCCCCAACAGCCATAGCACTCGCTTGAATCACTAATTGCGCCGCCTCAGGAATGGTCATGAAATAACGCGTCACTTCGGAATGCGTCAGGGTAATCGGACCACCAGCTGCAATCTGAGCGCTAAATAGAGGCGCCACAGACCCTGATGAGCCCAGCACATTACCAAATCGCACCATCGAAAAATTGGTTGAATGATCGTCTTTAATATCTGCCATTGCTTGCAAAACCAGTTCAGCAACGCGCTTGCTGGCACCCATGATATTCGTTGGTCTGACAGCCTTATCGGTGCTCACGAAAATAAAATTGCTTACATCGCACTCTAAACTCGCCTGGGCGCAGGTGAATGTTCCAAAAACATTATTTCGAATGCCTTCAGCAGGATTTTTCTCCACCAATGGAACATGTTTATATGCAGCCGCATGAAAGACCGTAGCTGGCTGATGAGCTCTAAAGATCTTTCGCAATAAATCACTATCTCGAACTGAAGCTAAGCAAGCCACCAACTTGATTGGCAAAACTGGATGAGACGGGGAAGCCTGATAATCACCGCCACCCGCCAAATGATTCCGCTGAAGCCCAGCAACATTCTTCTTTAGTTCCTCATAGATTAGATAGAGGGAGTATTCACTACTGTCGAGCAGAATTAATGATTTAGGAGAAAACTTAATAATTTGACGGCATAACTCACTACCAATCGAACCACCTGCCCCGGTTACCAACACAACTTGATCACGAATATTTTTTTCTAATAACCCTACTTCAGGCGGAACTACTGCTCTGCCGAGCAAGTCATTCATATCCAGATCATGTAAGTCTGAAATCCTCACCCGACCAGAGGCCAAATCAATGAGTCCTGGCAAGGTGCGAACACGTACGCCACATCCGTTTAATGAAGCAATAATTTCGCTTCTGCGATCTTGGTTAGCAGAGGGAATCGCCAGCAGCACATCCGTAATGTCTAGTCGCTGGATCAGATCTTGCATATCAGTTTTGGGGTATACAGAAATTCCATTAATCGTACTTCCCTGCAAATGAGGATCATCGTCAATAAAGCCTTTGACCAACATTTCTTTATTGCTGGATATGCCCAATGCCAATTGACGACCTGCTGAGCCGGCGCCATAAATGAGCGCAACAGTCTGAGCTCGATGAAAAGACTTTTGAACATTATTAATGCTGCCCAACCAATAGCGCACAAAGTATCGACCGGTACCAATTCCGATAAACAATAAGATTGGCTGAATGACTCCAATTGACCGAGGCACGTCGTCCACTCCAAAGAGTGTAAATGTGCAGAAGAATAAGCCCGTGTAAATGATGAAAACGCGCGCCATTGAAGCGAGTGCAGCCGAGCCAACATATCTAAAAATAGCTCGGTATAAGCCAAAAGAAATAAAGAGGGGAAATGAAAATCCAATGGCGGCAATGAGAACTATCCACTGCTGGCCTTGAAAATGGCCCCACTGATCTAAGCGAAGCCCAAAAGCCAGCCAAACACTGAATGCGCAAATAATGACATCACAGTACATCATTACACACCTCTTAACTGAGCGAGGAAGATTTAATAGTGACTGTTTAGTTGTATTAATGGGCACGGATTAATTATAAATTACATATCAAAATAAGAAGTGATATGGGCGTTAATGGCACATAGAAACTATTCCCATCTAAAAACCTACTGAAAGTAACCAATTTTATTAATTAAAACTGTCGAATCAAAGCGAATGGCGCAGGAAATAAAAAGTTGGGGAAGATGCTCTCTCTCAAATCAATGAGAGACCCCAGACCGCCGAACCACCTTTAAAAAGGTTAAGCCCAATATCTTCATATCAAACCAGAAAGACTGCCTTTGGAGATACTCTACTTCATACTGCACTTTATCGGGGATAGATAATTCATCACGACCATTTACTTGCGCCCAGCCAGTTAATCCTGGAACTAACTTATCCACACCATATTTGATTCGCAAAGCAATTAAGTCATCCTGATTAAAAAGCGCTGGACGAGGCCCAACAAAACTCATATCACCAACCAAAATGCTCCAAAGTTGCGGCAATTCATCAAGGCTTGATTCTCGTAAAAATGAACCTACCGGGGTTAAGTATTGATCGGAATTACAAAGTAGATGCGTTGCTAGGACTGGAGCGCCTACTTTCATGGTTCGAAATTTAGGCATCCCAAAAAGTATGCCGTCCTTACCCACTCTGTCAGACCAATATAACGCAGGCCCAAATGAGGTTAATCGAACTGCAATGACTACAACTAAAATTGGAAGCGCCAATATGATGGCAACCAAGAGAGCTAATAAAAAATCAAGTATTCGCTTCATAGTAAAAGTAATTTAAGATCGCACTCTCAAAAAGTGTGCCGCAGTCTGACGCAACCCCTCATCCACACTAAATGGCGGAAACCATCCGAGCAAATTCATAGTTTTTTTCATGTCAATTTGGAGGGAGCAGCATAATCGTGATGAGATATCGCCCCTACCGATTAGCATAGCACCTAGGGTTATATATGCTGGTGGCACCGAGAATAATCTTGCTGGCAATCCTAAGGCTAAATACATACGTCGCAATAATTCTGTTGTGGAAAGATCCTCACCATCTGAAACCAAAAATGTCTGGTTAGCTGCAGCAGGATGGTTGATGCAGGTAACAATGAAATCAACCAAGTTATCTATAAATATATAGCTGCGTCGATTTTTAGTAATACCGCCAAAGGGGAGCGGGATGCCGCTCTGTAACCAATTCATCATCGACCTAAAATTTGCTTGAACTCTTGGGCCATAGATTAATGGCGCACGAATAATAACCACTTCCATATCGGTTTCTTTGGATATCGCTCTCAATCCCATTTCTGCCTCATACTTTGAAACCGCATAGGGATCAACTGGGAAGTTAGTCTCGACCGAACTAAATGGGCGACCTAAATCCGTATACTCTCCATTAACCTTGATTGAGCTTATAAAAATAAAGCGGCGTACGCCAGATCTGGATGCCTGAAGGGCTAAATTAAGCGTTCCAGCGACATTTACCTGACGAAACTCTGCCAGAGGATCTAAAGAAGACTCCTTCATAATATGCACCCGGGCAGCGCAGTGAATAACTATTGAGACCCCAGAAAGAGCATTTAACCAATCTTGTTCTGGCGATAAGGTAGCATCAATAATTTCAACGCCACAAGGAAAGCTTATTGACAAATTTGGCCGTCTTATAGCGGCTCGAATAGGCCGCAGCCCAGACAAAGACTTAAGTATGGCCCGCCCAAGAAAACCAGATCCCCCTGTCAAAAGTATCAATCCGCCACCTCCACTTAAATGCAATGCGAATACCACTAAAAACTTTAATGCTAAAGAGAACCATAAAATGCCTAGCCTCTCAACTTCCAGAAAAATCCTAGGGCATACCTCTGAGGAAGTTTACTCTACACAAATAGAGATAACAGGGTACTCATTCAATTCATAGTCATTTTGCAGAGGCAAATGATACCGAGCAAAATCTAAGGTTTGATCCACAAAAACCCTATTTACCCAATAAATATTCATATAACCTAAAGGTATCGCCTACAACTTGTAGCAGTGAATACTCAGATACAGCAATCTTTCTTCCCTCCCAACCCATTTTTTGGCATAAAGATTTATTGGACAAAATTAGGGCTAAGGCATTAGCAAGTGCAGCGGGATCTCTTGGGTTCACTAAAAAACCATTTTTATCTGAGCGCACTAATTCCCTACATCCGGGCATCTTTGTAGTGATAATTGGTCGAGCGCATGCCATTGCCTCAACCAGAACTTTTGGAATACCCTCGCCATAGTAAGAAGGAAGACAAACCACGCTGGCTAGACTAAGAACTGCTGACATATCATCGCAACGCCCCCACCATTCGATGACTCCAGATTTTTTCCATTCCTCGATTTGCTCGATAGGAACGGAATGTGGATTTTCAGGATCAGGAGCTCCCACCAAAACAAATCTACAGGACACGCCCTGCTCATGCAATATCTTGGCTGCACTCACAAACTCACCAACCCCCTTGTCCCATAACAAACGAGATGCAAGCATGACAATTGGCGCCCCCTCGGGAATTTCAGACGGGAGATACTGATCCATATCAACTCCAGCACTAGGAATTAATCGAAGATTGCGTGACTTGACTCTCGCCAAACCCTCCATTAAAGAATAATCATCTAGATTTTGCAAGATCAGGATGCTACCCTTTTCATTGAAGATAAACCCAAATAACCAAACCAAAACTGGTCTCAAGATTTTGGCTATTCTATTTTTTGAAGAAAAAATAAAGCCCAAACCACCGAGGGCATAGACTTTACAGCGCACACCGACAATTCTCGAGGCTAAGGATCCATAAATTACAGGCTTTAGGGCAACCAGATGCACCAACTCTGGACGCTCCCTTAAGAAAATCCAACATAACTCAAATAATGCTACCAACTCTAGAAGTGGGTTCAGGCTAGAGCGCCTCATACAACGCAAATTAACTACCCGCATCCCTTTTTGCTCAAAAAAATCTCTATATTTTGAGATTCTAGTAGCAATAACAACCTCATACCCATCCTCAATAGCCCTCAAGGCCAAAGGTAATCGATGGGAAAGGAAATACCAGTCCTCTGTTACAACATATAAAATTTTCAACTTAGAAACAGTTCCTTCTTATGCTGATCCCTAATCATAAAAAATACGAGCATCAGGCCAAATATATTTGGGTATAAGTAATCAAAAGACATATTAAAAGTCACAAAAATTATTATTGAATAGGTTATATATATACTATAAATATCAAATTTTGATTTTTTTAGCAAATAATTAATATATAACAAATTTATAAAAACTAATAACCAACCTCCGCGTACAAGTGTCGCAATAAATCCAGAATGAAATTGGCCAAAGTAATTAATACTATTGATGGAATTTCCAATACTAGTAAAAAAGGTATAGTCTTCAGACCTTAGCCCAACCCCCAACAAAGAGTATCCAATATTATGATTCAAAATATCAAGCCAATAACTCCAAATTCCAGCCCTCCCCGATAAAATAGAGTCAGTGAACCATTTATTCCCCTCCGTTATGATAAAAATACTCGAAATTATTATTAATAAAAAAATAAATAATAATAATAATTTTCCATTCCTTAAAATTTTTCCATTAAGTATGTAAATTAATAAATTGAATAGCGCTATTGCAGCTAACGTTCTATTTTCCGAATAAATTGACCAAAAAAACGAGGTCAAAAAGAAGACAAAATTTAAAAAAAATGAGGCCGGTATTGAAATTAATAAACCCAGATATAAATAAAAATTAAGACTAAATTTTCCATCTAAAATATTTATAGCAAGCACTAAAAAACCAATATATAAAAGAATTACTCTAGCAATCCAGATAAAGCAAAATTGAATATTATTTTTTGTTCCAAAATAATAGGTCAGGAAAATTAAAGCGAATATTGAAAAAAAAGATGGCGCTGATGCAAGTAATTTATTGAGGTCATGGATTCCATTAAACTCAAAAAGACTGTACAAAAAAGCAAATATAAAAGGCCAAATAAATTTTTCTTGAATGATAACTTTATAGTTATCTAGATATAAAAACCATAACAATAATATTGGAATTGACTTTAAAAAATATGTATAAAACCATATAAAATTAATATATCTGCTAATAAATTCAATAATCTCCGGAGCTTGAAAAGCGGACGATAGTAATAGCATTAAAACCAACCACTTGTCCTTCGGTAATCTTATAAATTTAAAAGGCAAGCCCATCCTACCCTTTTATTTTTTTGAGTGGATATATAACAAACAATAAGGTCATAAATCCGGCTAACGCTGCCAAGTAGATTACTAAATACTTTATTAAATTTATAGCTACCTTTTTAGTAGTGTATGAAAAAGACTCCTTAATGTAAGAATCCATTAGCTCGTAATTTAAAATCAACTGGCGAAATTTGAAGTACTCATTAATATCCTTTAAATCTATTGACTTCAAATCAATTCTTTTTCTAATCATGGCTAAATTTTTTAATTCAAACTCATAAGGCTCAATCGTACGTTTAAATACACTAATCGAACATGAATGCCATAAAATCAATGCCTCTACAGCCTCATCCAAATCACGTGAGCTAACTTTCAATATTCCTTTATGGCCATATTGGGTTATTTCTGCACTATAGTCAATCTGACTATCAAATTTCACCTTCTTACAACCACCGATTTCAAAGTAATTTTGAGAATTCATGTAGCCGGCCAATACTCTTAAATCAATAAGAATTTGCTCATTCATTACGACACTTGATTGAACCTCGTATTTAGGTCGAAATGTATCAACTATTAAAATCGGTATAACTATTAATAATGGGAGGAAGAGGCTGGTAAGATAAAAATTATAAGTCTTTAAGCCGACGTAAAAATTTTCTACATTAAATTTAATTCTCATTTGGCACTTCCATTATTTTCTTCCATTAACCATGCTTGGAACATTAAAATGCACCAGATTTGACTTGACCAGTCTCGCTTATTACTTAAATGTTCACTCCACTTACGACTAATCTCATCAACATTAAAGAAGTTTTGACTTTTTAAGAGTTTAGGATTTAATAATTCCTCAGCCCATTCCTTTAACGGCCCCCTCAACCACGATCCAAGAGGTACACTAAACCCAGCCTTGGGTCGATCAACCAATGCCGTTGGTAGATAACGATCTAAGACTTGGCGCAGAATTAACTTACCACGGCCGCCACCAATCTTAGCCGCCAAAGGCAATGACCAAGCAAATTCGACCAACCGAACATCAAGCATTGGCGCCCGGGTCTCAAGGGAAGATGCCATAGCAGCTCTATCAAGCTTTACCAATAAATCATCCGATAGGTAACTTCCTGCATCCATAAACATCATCTTATGCTCAATATCCTTAAGATCAATATCAAGCTTCTGATTTCTTGATCCGCGCATAACTGGTGATCCAACAACCACTCCTGCTGAATTTTCCCACTGATTAACAAGGCTACAGTAAATTTCATTTACGTCTTTTGCTAACATCAATTCAGAAAATTTTGACATATTGTTGCTAAGCATCTTAAATGTCCCAAGCTTTGCAAATATCTCCCCCAATAAATAGGAGGGCGTTGATTTAACTATCCTTGCCAATCGCTTCCGCAATGGGTAAGGTAGCAATTTAAACCCCTTCCATAAATTTGGTCCTTTTATATAACGGTTATAGCCCCCAAAGAGCTCATCACCACCGTCACCCGTTAAGCAAACTTTTACCTTTGTACTTGCAAGCTTGGCAATTAAAAAAGTTGGAATTTGTGAAGCGTCTGCAAAAGGTTCATCATAAATTTTAGGGAGGCTTGGGATGACATCAAGCAACTGTTTAGTGTTTACAAAAAGCTCTGAATGATCCGTTCCGAGATATGATGCAATAGAGCGCGCATAACCTGATTCATCATATTCGCCCTCAGGAAATCCAATTGTAAAAGTGTTTATAGGTTTTATAGACTGATGCTGCATTAAAGATACGATGATTGAAGAATCAATCCCGCCAGATAAAAATGCGCCCACAGGCACATCGGCCATAACCTGACTAGCAAGAGATTGTTTAAGTAATCTTTCAAGTTCGTCCTCTGACTCCCTTGGCCCTCCCTGAAACTGATTGACCTGCCCATGAAGCGCAACTTCGGACAAAGACCAATATTGAGTTGGCTCTGATAAATGCTGATGCAGCATATCGCTACTGGATATCCCAAGAAACGTTCCGGGCATTAGTTTAGAAATGCCTTGATATATTGAATACGGAGCTGGAATCATACCTCTATCAAGATAAATGCTCAGCGCACCTCGATCAACTTGACCACGAAAACCCGGATATGCGCGCATGGCCTTGAGTTCAGAAGCAAATAAGAAAGCGCCATCGTGAAATCCAAAATAGAGAGGCTTTTCTCCAAAGCGGTCTCTGGCCAAATACAGAATCTCATCATCCCTGTCCCAAACAGCTATAGAAAACATACCTATTGCCTTACAAAGCGTCTGGCGAAAACCCCAAACACTTATAGCAACCAATAAAGTTTCAGTGTCAGACCTACTGAGCCATGAATAAGAACCGTTATGCAAGCACTCAATCTCTTGCCGAATTGCTTCGTGGTTATATATTTCACCATTAAAAACCATTACAAATCGACCACATCGCGAAACCATAGGTTGATGTCCTGCAGTAGTTAAATCCACAATTGATAAGCGTCTATGGGCCAATGCTAATCCTGATTTTTGATCAGTCCACACACCCTCATCATCAGGCCCGCGATGCTCTAATCGTCCCACCATATGATGGGCAACAACCCTAAGATCTTGCTCTGATAAATTTAAATTTGAATGGAAACCTGCAATACCGCACATATTTAATTGGGCCTCGCAAGGGATGAGATTAACTTCTCCCATAAATCACATACATCATCATGCGATGGTAATTCCTGTATTTTTTTTCGCCCAGCACTTCCTAGCCTATATCGCAAAAGTGGGTCTACCATTATTTCACTTAACCCAGATGCTAATGAAGCAACTCTATCAACTTCAGGATCTATTAAAACTCCGCTTTCAAAAGAATCAATCAACTCATTAGTACCAGGGCAGTCGCTAAAGCCCACAACTGGTATCCCATGTGACATTGCTTCGGCAGTTACAAGTCCAAATGCCTCAAAACGAGAAGGAATAACAAATAACTCCGCTGACTCATACTCGGACCTAATATTCCTAACAAAACCTGGCATGGAAATTTGAGATTCGAGCCCAAGCTCTTTTACTAGTTTTTTCAGGTCCCGAAACATCGGTCCATCACCAACAATTCTTAAATGCCATTTTGGAAATGCATCAGCCAGTACTGAAAAAGACTTTATCAGGGTAGATTGGTCTTTGCTCTCCTCAAGCCTTCCAACGCTTAACAAGGTGTAAGCATTCTTATTCTCTCCAATAGCTGAAAGATGAATAGCCGCTTCTATTGGATTCGGTACAACAATCATCTTTGATCTCAAAAAAAATGGGTAACTTTCAAGAATTTTTTTAGAAAGTACGGTCAACTTATCCAAGAAAATACCTCCAATGGCCACTAAGAGGTACTGCAAAGAATGTTTTTGGTAATATTCGCGAACAGTGTGCTCACTACCAATTAAGGGAGTCCTCATTCCCAAAAGCGCAAAGGCTAGAATCACATACGAAGAATGCATAAATCCAACAACCGCATTTGGTTTTTCAAGGCTAACAATTTTGCGTAACCTCACCATGCGAACAAACACCTCCGCGATGGTTGTTGTATTGAAAGCAGTTCTTGAAGCTAAAGTAAACCTTGAAATTCTAGAGTCCAAATAATAAAAGGGATTGGTCGCTGATGCGTCAAAGGTAATAATCATCACCTGATGACCTCGCTCCACAAGCCCAGAACATACATTACAAAATACCCGCTCAGCACCACCAACTGCCGAATTTAAACTTTTAATAACAAAGATAATTTTCATGGGTGCTACTTATTACCCATAGCAGAAAATAGTTCATCCCACTGATTAAATATCTTCTCAGGATCATATTCAATGACTGACTTGCGTGCCATCCGCCCCGCATAACGTCTGAACTCTATATTTTCCATCATATACTGCAATACCAAAGAGTATTTATTAACAGCATTATCCGACAGCATCCCAGATTTACCGTCAACCAATAATTCATTCACTCCAGCAGTTCCTTTTAGGCCAACAGCTGGTAATCCATGACTAAATGCCTCTACTAATGCATTTGGAAACCCCTCCCAAAGTGATGGAAACGCCAAAAATGCACTTTTTCGATACCAAGCTTCAACATCAATAACCGCCCCAATTATCTCTACTCTTTTACTCAATCCAAGTTTAGAGACAAGAAGTTCAATTTCCTGACGTTTTTCTCCATCACCAACAAGGGTGAGAATCCATTCAGGGTGCGCATTGGCGATAAGTGAAAATGCATTAATTAGAAAAATTTGATTCTTTTGAAATGACAGTCGTCCAACATTCAGAATTCGCAAAGGCGGGGGCGTAGCTTCGTTGGGATATGGAGGGTGCTTCAACAAAAAAACAGGATTATGGATAGTGATAATCCTATCTCGCAATAGTTCTGGATACTTACTGCGATAGCTTTCAAGTTGGACAGTGATGCAGTCCGCCATTTTTAGCGCTAAATTTGAAAAGCCTCGTCGCCACTTACTTTTATCTATATAGTCAAATAAGTCAGGTGAATTTCGCTCAGCTGCAATTATTGGAATTTTTAATCCAATCATGGCTAAACGTGCGGCGATAAAAGTACCAACTTGAAAACCAATGGCGACATTTGGTTGGAATTTTTTAGCCTCTCTACGAAGCGCAAACTGACGCTGCAATCTTAATCGCCAACTAGCAGGACTTTCAGGGCTTCCTAGATTGAGGCGGACCCACTTAATTGATGGGTCTAAATAATAATGTGATTTTGAATCAATTAAATCCCAAGTAATCAAGCACACACTAAAGCCACGATTAATCATTTGGTTCATTATTAATGCTGACATGCGCTCTACACCACCCGCCATATTGTTAAAATTTCTACAAATAAATAATATGCGTTTTTTTTCAGACATTCAATTTAAGCCTTCATTAATTTCTCATGCTGGAATCTATGGGTTGCAGATTTTACAAAATGGGAAATAGTTCTTCGTGGATAAAGCAGAACTAAAACTAATAAAAAAAATAGTGCCTCACCATTTTTATTTCCAAAATGACAATAACGCATTCTTACCCACAACTGCATATAGAGATAGCAATCCTTTGCCTGTAGATAGGCAATATTTTTTTTAAGCAGGTATAAAGCGCTTTTTTGTTCAATAGACGCAGATTTTTCACTTCCGCCAGTTGCGTATTGCGTAATTATAAATTCGGGAATACCAATAAAATGTCCCCCTTGAAAACTTAAGCGGACTGCAAAATCAACATCCTCCTGACGTTGCATTTCAATATCAAAACCACCCAAATTACGAAAAATTGAAGTGCGGGCCATCAGCGAGCAAGTTGGAGTCCCGCCATAAGATATGCCCGGCAAGCGTTTAAAGAACAAAAGGTAATCCGCCATTTGTAATCCAACCGGCACAGAATCCTTAGTTCCCACTGCAGTAAAGGGCATCACATAGCCATTCGAATAAATTCTATGTCCAGAAGCGTAGCAAGCGACATACTGAGGGCCAACTTTTTTCTCATATTGAGTAATGCATTCATATTGCAATCGTAGACGACTCGAATCACTTACATCATCATCATCAAAAAAAGCCAAGAATTCTCCCTTTGCAGACTTTATTATTGAATTTCGAGCGGCAGCACAGCCAAGATTAATTTCGTGTCTAATTATCCTTATACGAAAATCATGTTTCGATCTATTTGACAAAATATCAAAACTTTCATCAGAAGAGGCATCATCAACAATCAATATCTCAATATTTGGCCAATCTTGAGATTGGATGCTATCAAGTGCACGACCAATAGTTTGAGCCGCGTTATAACAAGTTAGCCCTATAGTTATACATGGAAAAGTATGGCCTAGTTCAACTGGGGTCATAAGACTTCATGCTCATTGGCGCCTTTAGCAAGACATGAGAAGTGCGAATCCTTAACTCATCATCATCAAGCAATTGAAAATCTTTATGTATTGCAGATCTTGAAATTGGCAAGACTGGCCATCTTCCAAACTCTTCTCTTAAGATAGTAAAACCGGCATTTTTAAACATTTCATGCATTTTTATAGCATTTATACGATTTGTATAAAACCCAGATTTTATAAAAAAACTTGACTCCCAAATTCTATTTGGAAACCTTAAATTATTGAGGGAGTGACTCAAGTGATCTTGATAATCAATATTGTGAGACGAATAAGAGCCTGGCTTTAAAATCCGCTGAAACTCCTTCAACAGCTCCTTAAAATCATGTTTGCGCACATGCTCAAGAACGGAATGCGACCATATGAAATCTACACTCTTTGATGGAATGGTTCGCAAACTATCAATACCATTTGTAAGATAACGCCCGTTAAAGCACTCAAGAATTTCCGAGAATGTTGTATTTGACCACTCAATTTTGGGGACAGGAGTCCCACTTTTTTTCATATTGCTGACAAAATTTTTGTAAAAGGAAATGTCTTTTCTTGCAAATGAACCAACATCTACCATATAGGTAATGGAGACGCCTTTTGAAAATCCCAGCAAGGCTGAAACTACACTATCTCCAGGCCCCAACTCAAGAATTACAGAGTTTTTTGGCATAGTGTTGCCTGGATATGCCCTTGCAACATGCAAATCAAATACTCTTAGCGGGTAATCAAATGTATCCATGCTGCCATGCCGAAATACACCAAGCCGGCGCCAGGCTTGATAAGGCAACGGTAGTCTTGCAATCAACGATTTCGTGGCGATTTTAAATACCCAATTCACATTACGCCTTAAAAAATATCTTAATTATTATTTAAATTTATTTCCACTTAAATGAAAACGGCTAAATGCCAAATTGACTCTTATATTTGGCAGTGCCATGATAAGGCGCCGAAAGGTTAAAATTGGATGCATTAACATGAGCCGAATAAAATGGACCGTAAAAGCAAAATTTTTATTTTGCAACCAATCATACTTAATCTCCACCCAATCACAGCAAAATTTATACATACCCTCTATTTCCATTATATTTCGATGTTTTGCTAGCAGCACTCTTATATTTTCATATTCATTCTCCAAGCTCTTATCAGGAGTTTTAGTCATTCTTTGAATGACTAATGGGTAACTTATACCAACAAAATGCCCTCCAAATACAGCCAAGCGTATATTAAAATCGGTATCCTCACCCCTGCGCAAAGCTAAATCAAACCCCCCTAAAGATTGATAGGTCGCTAATCGAGCCATTTGACTGCATGTGGCACATGACCCATAGCCATCCTTAACTGGTGAGCCGAGAAGTATGCGCTTTGCCACTACTAAACCTGAGGGGGCTAACCCACCTTTCGACTCCCCCATGGTTGACTCCAATCTAATGGTGCCATCTGGATAATGCAGTTCTCTGGCGGTATGGCAAATCACTGGCGCGCCATTGGCATATCGATTCTCATACTCTTTAATTCTTAGGTATTGCTTTTTAAGCCTATCGGGGTGACTCTCATCATCGTCATCGAAAAAAACGACAAACTCACCTTTAGCATTCTGCAATATATGATTCCGAGATTTAGAGACGCCACCATTAACCTGGTTGGAGAATATTCTTATCTCAGGATGCTTGATTGAAAGCAACCTGAGAATCTCTAAAGTTTGATCTGTGGAACAATCATCTACGGCCACAATTTCTATTGGTCGATAGCTTTGTGATAAAGCAGAATTTACCGCTCGCTCTACTGTGTCTTCTGCGTTGTATGTAGTTAGACCTATAGTGATTAATGGTAATTTCAAAATAATTTTTCTTATTGTTGCCGCTCATCAAAATTTAACTTCTCAAGCGATCAGTTTTCAAAATATTGGGGAAAGTATTTTTTCAAAATGACATGAGAGTAACTGCCCGCCCCGCCCCATGCAAAATTTTGTTTTTTAATAAAACCTCTTGAAATAGCCTGTACTTCGCTCTCCCCAAAATCTTGCCGACTTAAAAACTCTTTTATGGTGTCTAAAATATCTTCTGAGGTCGTATCTTCAAGATAAACCCCTGAGCTTTCGAGCACTCTAGTGGGAGGATTAAAGCAAAAAGGGGGCATAAAAAGCTTTTCGAAAGGCACCAGACTTTTATCCGAATAATATCGCAGTGTTTTAAAAGTGGTTAAGTCACTTGCACCATATCCCAATCCCGTCGCAGCACTATAAAAATTTACCAAAATAGTAGGCTTCTCAAACACGATTGCAAGAGACCAAATGCCAGAGGCCAATCCAATATAAAAGTCACAATCTGATATTAACAAACAGTCTAATATAGGTGAGCAAAGATTGGAATGCGCATAATCAAAAAGATTTGGACCACATCTTTTAACCATGGAATCAATTGGCACCATGCCTGGATCCCCCATGCGTACAACCATATACCCCTGTGCAATAAGATACTTAAAGACCTCCTCGTAGTTGGAGATATCGCCATTTCGGGAAGTTTTTTTATTGTCTTTATAAAATCCAGAATCGCGCACATGAACTGCAATAAACTTTTTTCCCTTTAGGATTGTTTCTTGCATTAATTTTCTAGCTTCTTGATGGGGGCCATCTGACATAGACACCAAGGGCGCACCAAATTCATCGCGGAATTTTTTTTGCACCTGATGCGCAAACACTTTTTGTTCTGTAGAAAAGTCTTCAAAGGTATTGGCAGTATCGAAGCGAAATGAATTTTCCTGAAATATGCGATTCATGAAGAATGGCGTTGTCAATAACTTCATCAAAGGGGATGAAATAAAGGTTACTTTATTTAGATATAAATCAATTGCCACTGAGTTAGCATCAGTATACGTAGAGCGCGCTACGAAAAAGTTATGAGGATTAGACTTGCCATTCAGGATGGCATCTCGTAGAATCAAATCCAAATATACAATTGAACCCACCTGTGATAAATCAATTGAAATAAATCGAAGACCAACTAAATAAAAGACTATCGCTAATGGAGTAAGGCATATTGTTATAGCAATCATCAATATTAACCAAATTCCATACACAATGTTTTTACTAGCTTGCTTACCCTTAAAAGCAGTCATAAAAAATCGCATAGCCTGCTGAATATATCCAAGATTTGGATAAGCTACAGCGGGGTGACAAGCCCTATCTATTAACCTACTAATCATAGAATTAGTACCATTGTTCAATCCCGACCAACACTTCCATCTATAAAGAATCGCTAGGCAGTGCCATCGCCCTAAATGAAGGTGAAATTCTTAGTAATTCGCTAAATGTCCCAGCATTTAGAACCTCACCATTACCAATTTCATATATTAAATCTGCATTTTCAATCGTTGAAATACGATGGGCAATTAAGATTATGGTGACGCTATCTGATAAATCTCTTATTGTCTTCATTACTTCGCGCTCTGTGACATTATCCAAGGCGCTCGTTGCTTCATCAAAAATTATCAACGACGCGTTCTTATATAGCGCTCGGGCAATACCTATTCGCTGTCGTTGACCACCACTCAAGCGTATGCCTTTTTCGCCTATTAGATCGTTGTATCCATTAGGCCGACTTTCAATAAAGTCTGAGAGACACGCCATTTTTGCAGCCCTTTTAACTCTCAATATATCAACTCTCTCAAGCGGAACACCAAATGCAATATTCTGAATAAATGTTCCATCACTTAAAAAGATATTTTGCGGAACATGTGCAATACCAGCCCTCCAAGCTCGCTGGTCCAGATCATTTAGGGGGCGATTATCAATAATTAATTCCCCGCGCTGAGGCTTTAATAAACCCAACGCAATATCTGCCAAAGTACTTTTTCCACTACCTGTTGACCCCACGAAAGCAACTGTAGTGTTTGCAGCAATCTCAATGTTGATATCCTTCAGGACCCAACCACTCAAATCTATTGAATTACTGTTGGCATCATACTTAAACCATATATTTTTTAATAGCAATCGATGATTTAAAGCGTATGGAGTGAACTCATGTTTGTCATTTGAAGCCCTATCAACAGATCGCTCAAGACCCACCAGGGTTCTCGCCAAAGAGGCTTGTGAGCCGTGTATACCCGCTAAAGATGCATAAGCAGCCTGAATAGCAGGCAATAATCTATTGGCAGCAATTGCCATAGTCCCAAGCAACGGTAAAACCTGACTGAAGTTATCAGCACGCCAAGCTGAAATTGCTGCAAGAATGGCCAATAAGGTGATGCCAACTGACTCAAGAACGAAACGAGGTGCCATACGAATAAATAAATTGTCGACATTGGCTTTGCGCATTGGCACATCTACATCGCGAAAGTGCTTAACAAAAGTCTTCTGAGTGCCATCAATTAAGACATCTCGAATGCCCCCCAAAGCCTCTTGCAAAATTTGCATAAGCTTTGAATGCCCAAGCGCGAGACAATGCCCGTTTAAATGAAGGCGTTTTTTACTAATACGCATCACAAAATAGTATGCAAAACCAGTAAATATTGCCATACTCAAGGCTGCAACTGGGTACATAAATAAAAGTGCGCTAATAATAAAAAATACAACTAAAGTTTGTGTAACAAAGGTTAGAAAATTGTAGATTACCGATAAAGTTCCATTTAAATCATTCACTATCTCACTAATAGTTGAGCTACTATTTTGATTTACATGGAACTCATAATCTTGATGTAACATCTTATTGAGCATCAATGAGCTAAGTTCACTACCCATATTTGCTGAAATTTTCATCTGCATCTTCAGAGTAAGAATGCGAAGGGTATTAATAAATATCGTTGCAAATGCAAACAATGCCGACATCAGGACAATTAACTTTGCTGAGCTAGTTATATCCAAACTCAAAAGCCACTGAGAATACTTAGAATCCCTTAAAATGCCTTCAGGATTTACCATCGCGGAGAAAAAGGGAAGTGCAGTTCCTAGGCCTAAAATTTCAGATGCGCCTGTGATAATTTGTAAAGCTAGCAATAGAAGTAAATTTCTCCTACTACCTGAAGATATGAACCCATAAAGCTGCTTTAAATCAAGCAGCATCTGAGATTTAATATACAAATGGGAAATAAATTTCATTCAAATATTGGCGCTTCACAACCTAAATGATGCCGTCTTTGGAAGACCCATATATTCTTTAAAAGCATCACCTCCCCCTTCATTGAAGAGTATCGGCTAAAACTGTCAGTTCTAAAACTATAAAATTTTTCACTGAAGCGAGATATAAAATAGCGAACCATAGGCCAATAAATTCGGAAAACGATTTGCTAACCAAAGTTCAAACGGCATTAGCTTTTTAAGCCGCCCTCTTTGAGGCATGATCTTGTATATTTCAATATCATCCTTGCCGGCTAAAGCTCGCATGAATAATACGCTTTCCTCATACGAGAGAATCCACCGATGTCTGTCCGTAGGAGGCTTTGGTGGAAAAGTATATTTACCTGAAATACCCTTGCCCAAAAGAAAATTTATCCTAAAAGACCAGTAGTACATATTAGGCAAACTCACAATTATCCCCTTGCGCGAGACTCGCAACATCTCATTTACAACAAAATGCGCTCTGTCTAAATGCTCAATAACATCTAATGCAGTAGCAATATCAAATGATTTATCAGGGAACGGAATTCCCTCTTCTAAATTGCAGCCGATAACCTCATCCGCATCAACCATATCCAACCCTTGATATCGCATACATCCAGGTATAAGCGGCTTGAGATCCTTAGTTCGGCAACCCACATCCAAGAGCTCATATCCAGAGAATTTGGACTCAACTAAGGCAGCACAATCAACAAGTCTTTTCATTTCTTACCCTTAACAACAAATTAGTATTTATAAATTTTATTAAATATTTATTTAATGTAAACAATCTAATGGCATCGAGCCTGGATTAAGTAGCCCAAAGCAAACTCTCCGACCTTTGCACCGATCTGAACTGGATATCGCTCACTGCCTTTACCATTTATAAAGGCATAAATTAATCCACCAATGGGGCTTAATAGACGCCTGAGTAAACGCAATGGCCCTACCTCTAGCGCTATAGCTGAAGCAGAGTTAATAGGGTCCCAAACTAAAGGCTCAATAGTAATATCTTTAAACCCAAAATCTAGCAATGTTTCAGACCACCAGGATGCAGTCATCCGTAAATAATCATGAGGAGAAGCATGAACCCTAATCAAGAAAGGTACAACGATAACGAGCCGTCCACCATGAACAAGGATCTCTGGAATACGCGCAAGAATTTTTTCAGGACGTCTTAGATGCTCCATTGTATTTAATGAAATCACCATGTCATATTTTCGACTCGGTAATTTAAAATCGCCTGAGAAATCTTCCAAATATGTGGGCTGCATATTGGGGTCAATATTAATTGACTCATACTCTATCGAATATCTTTGGATAATGCTCTTGTAGTGTGCCCGTGCACCGCCTCCAATATCTAAAATATCACCATGCCAATTAACCCTCTCAAGAGCCTCATACTCCAATGCTCTGTGCACAGACATGCTGCGCATAGTCCAAAAAATTTTGTAGTAGCGACTCCACGTCGGTAGCAGTGGAGGGTATACCAGGGAAGAGGGGCTCAAATCTGTCATGCGATAAAGTAGAAATTTCTCAACGGCTATTAGATAAAAAACTATAAGAAATCATTGATAACCTTATATTGAATAGAATTAATGGAGCAATTCTTTCCAGAAAATTATTCAATTGCTGATTTCGCAAACCACTCACTAAAATTTTTAGTATTTCTAATTTTGTAATTTTTCCACTCCGAGGGAGATAATGCTGGTCGAAAATCATGTATTGGCCCTTTAAGCAGTGCAATTACCGCTGCTATAGGAAATATCATTACTCTGAATGCCGCATTTTTAAATCCCCTTGTTCTAGTCGACTGACAAGAATCCTTAAGTACTGGCATGAGTTGCGCTTGTACGCTTGAGCCAGTCCTTAAATCATTGAGTAATATGTGCCACATTACCTTTAGCAACTTACGATACTTTACCCCAGAGGATAACTTCATTCTGGTCCTAAAGAGCTCATGATCAACAAATAATATTTTTTTTTGGGCAGCCAATCTCATCCACAAGTCGCGATCTTCCGTATAAAAAATATTACGGTAACCCCCAAAATCGGTAAGCATTTTTTTGTTAACCATATTGATTTGCTTGCCGGCTATGTAAATATTATCATCCATCCTTTGAGAGAGCTGCCTTGCCTTCTCGCACCAATCTACAATCCCATAATCCCAAATATCATCTGCATCAATATGCAATACAACGTACTCACCAAGCGCATGTTTAATACTTAGATTACGCGTGAAGCCCAAAAAACGTCTTGAGTCACGAGGGTAGGGAAACACTCGTAAGTTACTAAATTTCAGGGTCAAATCTTGCAATAACCTTACAGACTCATCAGAGGATCCATCATCAATAACGACCACCTCAAAATCATCATTAAGCTGAATTAATACGCTAGTAAGTGATTCTTTAATATGTTCGGACATATTGTAATTGCATATACAAATTGAAAATACAGCAGCCATTACTAATCTCCAGCGCTCATATCATTAAAAACTGTTAGACCTCTAACTTAAACCTTGGAAATATATAAATATTGCCACCAGGAACAAGGATAGAAAAATAGTCTATTAAAACGGTATTTAAGAGCTTTAATTTATCGCCATCCATTAACTCTATTATATGAGTCTATTGATCCTATATCCATTAAAATCTCATTAATTTCAAAACTATATATTCTCCCAAGTAGATGAGGAATAATCTCAGTACTAAAATCTTTTGCCAAAAATAATTTTGTGCGCAATATATCTAATAATTCGGCGGAAAGAATGTAGATAGCACCATTTGCTAAATCTCCAGGCGGATTTAACATCTTTTCATGAAAGCCAATCACGATACCGTCCTCATCCAGCTCAACTATTCCACATGAAGTTGGGGAATCAGTTCTAAAGGTCATCATTGTCATTAAACACTCAGGCGGACGATTCAGATGAGCCTCTTGAAATGCCGAAAGATCCGCCAAACAGTAATTGTCAGCATGAATCAATAAACCATCTTGATTTTCATAGAAATCTATATTTGATATTAATGTACCGGCCGTGCCCAATAAACTCTCTTCGTGTACGAGTGTCACCCCATCCTTAAATTCATTACGCTCTATAAAATTCTCTACTTCATCTTTAAGGTAATGGGTATTGACCAGAAGAGGTCCAATTTTTGCCTCAGCCAATCTTTCGAACCAAATCCCGAGAAGCGGCTTATTTTTTATGGGCACTAAACATTTAGGCACTTTTAATGTCAAAGGTCTTAGACGAGTTCCATATCCACCTGAAAGCAAAATAGCGCGCATTATGAAAGCTCGTTCAGAAGCTCTGAGTACGATAATGGGAGATTGCCCACCCTAGACACCTGGATACCAGCAGCAATCGACCCCAATAGGGAGGCCTCCCAGATACTGGCCCCGCAAATCATTGCCATAGAGCTCACAATTAGCAATGAATCCCCCGCACCAGCCACATCTTGAGGAGATTCATTCAATGCACCTATCCTATCAGTCACCCAGCCCTCATCAAGAAATGCATGGGTTAACAACCCTTCCTCCCCCATCTTGAGCAAGATATTTTTAGACTGCGTCTCTAGCCGCAACTTTTCAACCAAAACAACTAAGCCATCCTCATTATTTCTAAGCCCCAGTCTCGCCTCATGTTCAGTTGGGGTAATTAGGTCTACGTTCTTGAACCTGCAAATATTCCCAGATTGAGAGGAAGATTGACTATCGGCAACTAAAAAAATACCTTTATTAATTGCAATTTCAGTAATCTGATCAACCAATGATTGGGGTAAAGCTCCATAATTAAAATCTGAAAATACAATTAAATCAAGGTTTTCCGCGGCCTGCGATATTAGATCAATTACCGCACTTTGCAAAGAGGCTGATATTGCACCTTGATGAAGATGGCTAACCCTTAATAATGTTTTCCCTTTAGCCCTGTAACGCTGCTTCAAAGTTGTGGGTCGAGTTTCATCCACCAATAAATGATTCTGTACATCAAAAACTTTTAACTGATCAATAGCAAATTGCTTGCTTGAGTCGTTGCCGGCAATAGAAATAAATTGTACCGATGCACCAAGCCCAGAAGCATGACATGCAACAATCCCTGCGCCCCCGATGAACATAGCGGAGTCCAGCGGAGTAACAACTAATGTTGGGTCTTCTTGTGACATCCCAAGAGGTTGGCAATTAATATATTCATCAACAATTAAGTCGCCAAGCACTAAAATTTTCAGCCCCTGAAAGCTTCTTACAATTGATTTTAATTTTTTTTCATCAATATCATGCCTGCCCATATATTCGTCGGGAATATTAATTTTTTTAGTCTGGAAATTTTTTATTTCCCTCTTTAAAAGATCATGCGAGGAAAAAAAGGTTTCACCTGAGCTGAATATTAGCCTTCCACCATAATTTTTTAAAGCTTCATATTCTTTATTATTTCGCTGCTCATGCTCCTTGCCTTTAACTACAATGGCGGGCTTAATCCTCTGAATTAAGTCCTCTATGGGCTCATCCATAATGAAAGCTTCATCAACATAGCTGTTACTTAAAACACCTTGTAATCGAAGTTCTTGGTCCACATAAGAAGCTTCACCCGCAATTCTGTCGCTCTCTACCGCAACCACTAATTTAGAACCGCACTCTTTAGCAAAGCGCAGTAAGCGAATATGACCTGGATGTAGCACATTAAAGTGACCAGATACAAGAACAGTATCTTGACTAAACTTATTTGACATTTCTATGCTTTCGTATTGCTATCAACTTTTTAATAAATTAAAAATATTCTTAATAAGGCTACTGTAATTTTCGGGTTGAACCCCAAGAAGCCTTTCGGTATTCGCCATACCCAATGAAATGGAATTAAGCTTACCTTGATTGTCTTCTGCGGCCTTAGTATTTATAACTTGAGTGCTTGTACCGCCACTGATCTCAGATATTTTTTGACCAATTTCAAGGTAACTACATTCTGTATCACCACTTAAATGAAAAATTCCAGCACTTCTGGAGTCGGCAATTTTTCTTAAGCCATTAACTGCAAAACTTAAGCTGATCGGGCAAATTTTTAAATCTCCAAATGCTTTAATGTTCTCTCCACGTGATATTGTTAATTGCCAATTTTTCAATAAAGGCAAATCATGAGCGAGAACTTTAGTCATTCTTACAATTGCTAAATTTTTGGAAAAATGTTTATTAACCGAACTTAATAATTGATTCTCAACTTCATATTTTTGTTGACCATAGCTTGTTCTTGGATACGGGTAATCCGTTTCATTTGCATAATTTTGCTCATGATTAAATACTGCATTTGATGATAGAAAAACAACAAAGCTGCCCTTATTAAGATAATAATTAGCTAAGTCCAGGATTCCCTTAACATTAACCATTTCTGAGCAGTCATCCTTACTACAATCTGCCATATTAGAAATATAGGCGCATAAAAATACAACAGATGTTTCCGGTAATTTTTCTCGGTCAGATTGTGAACTAAGTACATCAAGGTAAAAAATCTCATCTCCAACCTCAGACTTTCTGCGGGATGTACCAAAAACCGAAAACTTATCACTGGCATAACTTTTAAATAATGCCCCGCCAATTCTAGAATTAACCCCTACGATTAAGACCCTATCAGGCAACAACATACTCGCTTGCCAAACTTTGGTTGACTGCTATCAAGGGCCTATTCACACGGGAAGCCTCTAAATCATCGAGCGCTAAATTTATTTCATCAAGCGTATATCGCTTAGTAAGTAGCTTTTGTAAGGGTAACTTTCCAGCAAGATATAGCTCAGCAAATCTGAGAGTATCCCGATCAGGATCACATGCGCCACCCCATGTTCCGAATATCTTCTTTCCAGATATGAGCTCAAATGGATCAAGAGAAATTCTCTCTCCAAATGGGGGGTGTGACGCAAACACACAAGTCCCACCGCTATTCAATGAAGCAAAAGCAAGCTCTATGGTTCTGGTTCGCCCTGCCGCCTCAATGGAATAATCAACGCCGCCCTGGCTATGGGCTTTAATCTTTTCCAACAAATCGGCGTCTAATGCATTAATAGTTATATGAGCGCCAAACTCTTTTGCTAAAGCCAGCTTGTCATCTGAAATATCAACTGCAATAATTTTTTTACAACTAAACAATTGAAGTGCCATGAGCGCACTTAATCCAATACCCCCAAGGCCAAAAATAGCAACGGTGCTACCCGCATGAGGTTTTAGTGTATTGGTTACTATACCAGCGCCCGTGGGAATTGCGCATCCGAATAAAACGCCCACATCCAATGGGATGCCAGGAGGCAACTTAACTATACGATTTTCAGAAATTATCGCTCGTTCATTAAAAGTAGTTACAGCTCCAGCATTAATATCACCATCATGATGGTGATAAGTTGCTCCAGCTGCATTAATTCCGGATCCTTTAATCCAACCCAATATCACCCAATCTCCAGGAGCAACCTTAGTGACGCCATCGCCCACATCAACCACTCGACCGGTTCCCTCGTGACCGAGTAAATGAGGCAGATATGGGTCTTTACCCCTCTTACCCCTAGCCTCCATAAGCTGACTGTGACAGACGCCGCTGTATGCCAATTCCACCAATACCTGACCGCGCATTAGTGGTGGCACGTTAATTTCTCGCCTAACCGATAAAGGCGACCCCAATTTTTCTAGCACCGCAGCCTTCATACAGTCCTTTTTTTATTCTTCACTCTAAAATGGGCCACTAAACCAATCCCCAGGCACATCATGCGGATAATCTTTATTGCGGGTAAGAGTTGCCTTGTCCAACTGAATTTTGAACATTTCAGCAATCTTTATGGCAATATCTTCCGCCTTTGGATGATAATCTGCGGTAAGCGCAAAGCTAGTCCCCTCAGGATAATCTGGCATAGCCACTCTAACTGGGGCTTGAATCAAATATTTCCAACAATTTATAGAGATATTTGCAACAATTTCACCAGCAACAGAACCGGTAGCATGCCCAGTATCCAGGGCAACCAAATGGCCAGTTTTTTTGACCGACTCAATAATTAATGGCCAATCAATTGGTTTAACTGACCTCAGATCAATCACCTCGCAATCAATGCCATAACTCTCTAAATAAGCTGCTGCATGGATTGCCTCGATTGTCATATAAGACATAGCAACTATAGTAACTCTTGAACCTGGTCTAACAATTTTCCCTGCGCCAAGTGGCACTCGGTAGATGTGCTCGGGAACCTCTCCAGAAGTATTATGCAACCAACGATGCTCCAAAAAAACCACTGGGTTGTTATCAAAAATACTAGAAACAAGAAGCCCCTTAGCGTCAGATGGTGATGTCGGCATTACAACCCTTAATCCCGGTATGTGTGCAAACCATGCTTGTAAATTTTGTGAATGAGTGGGACCCTGCCCCCATCCGCGCCCTAAAATTAAGCGAATTACAATTGGAACGGACTGTTGCCCACCAAACATGAAGTGCCATTTAGCTGCGCTGTTTACTAGTTGATCCATTGCCAACAGAAAAAAATCTAAGCGCTGATGAACCATGACAGAACGAATACCATTTAAAGCAGCACCAATTGCAACACCTGTCATAGCATTTTCAGATGTTGGCATATCAAAAACACGTTGCGCGCCGAACGCCTCCTTTAAGCCTAGCGTTGTTCCAAAAATTGATTTTGGATCATCAACCCCCAGACCGTATGCCACCACATTTTCATGCTCAGACATAACTTGATGCATGCCCTCATTAATTGCTTGAGCATAGGTCAATATACGCGTCATTTATAACTATCCTCATCTACAGCATACAGACCCTCAAATGCCTGATTAGAGTGGGGGTAAGGTGCATTTTTAGCGAACTCAAATGCTTTATTAATTTGATCATCAATTTGATTTTGCATATTCAAATATTCAATTGAATTCAAGAAATTATTTTTCATTAGCTTTTCTGCATAACTCGCTACAGGATCTCTTCTTTTCCAATCCAGAAATTCAGCTTCAGATCTATAGCCTATAGTGTTGTCGTAATTCGGCCCGCAATGCTCTCGCCAGCGATATGTAGATAACTCCATAAAGTATGGCCCCTTACCAGAGCGTACAAAATTAATAGCCTTTTGCGCAGCCTGATAGGATTTTTCGACGTCATTTCCATCGGCGTGCCCAGTTGTTAAGCCCATTGCAGCAACCATTTCATAAATTTTTCGGCCAATTGGCTGACGCACACTCAGAGGTGAGTAAACGGAATATAAATTATTCTCACAGACGAACAGCACAGGCAAATTACGAACTATTGAAAAATTAACTGCCTCATAAAATGCACCTTCTTCTGTGCTGCCATCTCCAAAAAAAATCACACTAATATCAGTAGACTTCTTAAGTTGCAAAGAAAGTCCTAAGCCCACTCCAATCGGAATTGAGTTACCAACAATTGCAGTACTCCCAACAAATCCAGCAGAGAGATCGATTAAATGCATAGAACCACCCCGACCTTTTGAGCAACCGGCTGCTTTTCCGTATATCTCAGCAAGCATCGCTTGTAAGTCACCACCTTTTGCCAAGTAATGTGCATGCGCCCTATGAGTACTAATAGCGAGATCGGTAGTTCTTAGAGCCATAGCTACGCCAATGGCTGCTGCCTCCTGCCCAATTGACAGATGGGTTGGGCAACGCATTTGCCCTTGTGGGTAGCGATGAGCAATTCCCTCCTCTACCCTGCGTACAAACTCCATTCCACGCAACAACTTAAGAGAGAGCTCTTTATTGAAAATCACGGCATAAACCAGTAGTAATCGCCCTTATAGCCCGCCTCCTTAAAGAGCGCCCTCCATTCATCCACGTGCAGAATTGTTTTGGCAGTCAAATTCCAAGCAAACATTCGCTCTTTTTCAGCCTCATCCCTATAAGCATCAATGGTAATAAAACTCCCCTTTCGCGACACCCGATCAATTTCTCGCAGGGCCTTAATAAGTTCATCGCCCTCCAGATTATGAATAGTGGTGATAGAAATCGCCACATCAAACGACTTATCTGGAAACGGCAGCTCCACAGCCGAGGCGACCTGAACATTGGATCTCATATCCTCAATTGCATTCTCAATCGCATAATTTGATACATCAATCCCTTTGACTGTAATACCAGGAATTAATTGTGCAAAGTCATGCAACATAAACCCTTTGGCACATCCAATATCTAAAACAGAGCTTTCAGAATTTAGATCCCAATGATGCTGAAATGTAGGGATAACCGGCTGCCAAAAACGCGGATGATAGTTAAAACCACCATACCCATGAGACCGATCACCATCAAAAAATTCTTTCTCAAATTTACGCGCTAAGTCTCTATCTTGCTCTGTTTTAGAGGCGCCACGCTCCTCTACATTACGCTTAGATTTAGGATACAAAGCCATTAAATCGATTTCTTGACCCATCATTTACCTTCACTGAAAAATTGTTTAATCACATCAACAATATATTGAACTTCGTCATTTCCTAATTCTGGATAAATAGGTAGGCTAATCATCGATAAAGCATAGCGCTCAGCATTTGGAAATGCTCCTTTTAAATATCCAAGATCTTTAGCCGCCGCTTGCAAATGGATTGGAATCGGATAATGAATTCGAGTATCAACCCCATGGTCTTTTAAAAACTGCATCAGTTCATCACGATACTCAGTGCGAATAACAAAATTGTGGTAGACGGACTCCTCCCAATCTTGATCTATAGGCACTTCCACAAAATCCTTAATTCCATTTCGATATTGAGAGGCGATCTCACGACATCTGTGGTTCCATGCATCTAGTCGCTTTAATTTAATACTAGCAAATGCAGCTTGCATTGCATCAAGGCGAGAATTAAAACCCCAAATCTCACATTCATCGCGATTTTTTAGGCCGTGATTTCTCAACTTCCGCAATGCCGCATTCAGACTTGAGTCATTGGTAGTTATCAGGCCGCCGTCACCATAAACACCCAGATTTTTGAGTGGGTGCAGACTAAAACCTGCAGCCAATCCAAGCGACCCAACTCGCCTTCCTTTATATTTGGCACCGATTGCTTGCGCAGCATCCTCCAAAACGAAAAAATTGTGCTTTTGCGCCAAGGTATTAATTTCGTCCATTGGGGCTGGCCTACCAGTTAGATGAACTGGAATTATTGCTCGCGTGCGTGCAGTGATTGCTGGAGCAATATTTTCCTCATGTAAATTCAAGTCATTGCCAACATCCACCAAAACCGGTTTTGCACCGGTAGCTGCAATAACCCATGCCGAGGCAATAAAAGAATTGGTGGCAGTAATAACCTCATCTCCAGGACCCACCCCCATTGCTTTCAATACCAGAAAGAGGGCATTTGATCCATCTGCAACACCAACAGCAAAGGATGTATTACAAAATTTGGCAGCCGCTGATTCAAACTCTTCTAGCCTTTCCCCCATAATGTAAACACCGCTTCGGCCCACCTCTAAAAACGCCTCTGTTAACTCGCCCTCAAGCCCCACAAATTGCTTAGCTAAATTCACGAATGGAATATTCATCCTAAGCATAAAATGCCTTAATCAATTGAATCACGTAATCTTGTTGTTCACGTGTAATAAATTCATGCACTGGTAAAGATAATGTTTTTGCTGAAATACTCTCGGTAATGGGAAAATCTCCGAGCTTATGATTTAAAAAGTGGGCTGCTGGCTGAAGGTGCATTGGCACAGGATAGTGCGCCTTAGCATCCACCCCATTTTTAATTAGAAATTCTTGTAACTCATCCCTCTTCTCGCACATGATGGAATATATATGAAATACCTGATCGATATCTTCCTCCCTGTGCGGAATTTTAATTTGACTAACTTTATCTAGATTTTCATCAAAGTAATGGGCATTACTTATCCTTGATTGCGTGATGTGATTAATCTTATTTAATAAATGACGAGCTACAACTGCTTGTACAGTGTCCAAACGAGAGTTATAAGCAAAAATACGGCACTCATCCCTGCCCACGAGCCCATGATTTCTTAACAAGCGCAATTGGTCTGCCAGCGCATCATCATTTGTGGTGATGATGCCTCCATCGCCCCATACGTTTAAATTTTTGAGTGGGTGGAAGCTAAAGCATGAAATAGTTCCGAGACTCCCAGATAACCGCCCCTTGTATTTAGCATTAATTGCGTGGCAAGCATCACTGATAACCGGGATTTTATATTTCCGCCCTAGCGCTTCAATAAGATCCATATCGCAGGGCTTTCCAGACCAATGGACTGGCATGATCGCCTTTGTATTAGAAGTTATCTTAGATTCAATTTGTGAGGCATCAATGTTGTAATCCCAACCTGCGTCACAAAAAACAGGTTTTGCGCCTGCAGTAACTATAGCTCCAATGGTGGCATAAAAAGTAAATGGCGTAGTGATGACTTCGTCCCCCTTTTCGACACCAATTGCTTTTAAGCTCAAAAAAAGGGCATCTGTTCCACTCCCGACGCCAATTGCGTGTTTCGCCCCTGCAAATACAGAATATTCCTTCTCGAGCTCATCAACTTCAGCCCCAAGTGTAAAGTCACCCCTAACGACAACTTCTCGTATTTTTTTCCAAATCTCTTCGTGATCAGAAAATTGCTGAGTCAAGTAATTATGATTAATGCCAAGCTGATTTGTTTTGCGATACTGCTCTGGTAAAAAATTATTAACGGTCATTTGTTTATCCCTTTATGCCTTATGGATGTATCCTAATTGCGAGCCTCGAATCTCATCCAAAGAAGCCTTAACCCAGAGAATAGTTTCATCCACACCCCTCTCAAATGAATACTCCTCATTCCAGCCCAACTCTGTACGAGCTTTACTTGAATCCATGAGATAGGCCTGATCTTTTGCAGGCCTATCTGGAGCGATTTCTACCACCGAAGAAAAGTCAACATTTAGACGCTGACAAATTAGCTCTACAATTTTACGAATACTGTAAAACTTTTCAGAGGAAAAATGATAGATTTCTCCTGGAGATCCGATGTTTGAAGCCCTAATGATTCCATCAGCAACATCTGAGCCGTGGATAAAAGCTCTTATTGATGTACCGCCCCCATGTAGCTGAAGTTTTTTACCAAGCAATGCATTAATAATGGTGCGAGGGACAATTCGATAAAGCTGCTGTCCGGGACCATAAAAATTTGCAAATCTTGTAAAAATTACTGGGAATTGATACTGCTGATGAAATGCCCTTAAACTCATATCAATCGCAGCATGGGATACCGCGTAAGGAGTGCTTGGATTAAATTGCCAAGTCTCTCTTAATAGGCTCTCCTGGCTGCCATAAACCTCCGGGGTAGAAATTCGTATATATCTTTTCAACCATTTGGCTTGACGCAGTAAATTATGGAAGCGAACCTTGGATACGATATTAGTTTGATACCACTGCTCCGGATGAATCCAACTTTCAGCCACCATTCCTTGCCCAGCAAAATCGACAACCACGTCGGGCTGAAAATCATCTAATGCCTCAAAAATTTCCGGTAAAGATTGATTAAGATCGGCACAGATAAACCGATAATTCCCGCTGAAGGGGGTATTTTTATACGGTAAAAATATATCTGAACCTTCAGGGGATCGATTGATCCCAATGACTTGCTTATTGCATGCCACTAGCTTAGCAACCAATGAGGCACCTGCATATGAATTGCTACCAATCACTGCAAAACGTTCAAATTCCATTTATTTTTTCTTCATTTAACGTATTGGGTTGCTCACTTAGACTGACGATAAAGATATTGCATCAGCATATGACCAACAATCAGCTGCAGATCCTCCGAAATTTGCATATCATTAACAGGAAAATGAATGGATACATCAGCCAAATCCTTACACCTTCCGCCGTTAAAGCCTAAAATGGCGTAAGACTTGACGCCAATTGCTTTTGCTTGTTCAATAACACGCACAATATTTGGTGAATTTCCGCTTCCGCTCAGTGCAATCAATACATCACCTTCTTGAGCTTGAACTGCAAGTTGTTCGGAAAAAATTGACTCGTACCCTACATCATTTGCTAGACAAGTCATGACGGCTGAATTAGCGGAAAGAGCATGAACCCTTAATCCTCCGCCCGTCTTTTTAGCAACTCCATACAAAAAATCATTAGCCAAATGAATGGCGTTGCCAGCGCTACCGCCATTACCGCAAAAAAATACTTGGCGTTTTTCTTGCCAACAGCTAAACATGTCTTGCGCTAACAAATCGACATTAGACCAGTCAGAGCTAGCAAGTACTTCTTGCAATCTTAATGAGTAATCAATAATCAGATCTTTAGCAGACGAGTTTTTCATACTCAAGCCACCTTTGCTAAAACGGCTTTTTCCATCCAGCGTAAGTTATAAAAATGATCCTCATCTTTCAATATACCAGTGTGATACTGTTCAATAATTTCACGAATAGCATCTTCAACCGTTTTCTTTGGTCTATATCCTGTGGCCAATAATTTATCCGAATTTATGCGGTATGACCGAGGGTCATTAGATTCAGTAACCGCTATTTCCACCGGTATGAATTTAGTAACTGATTTAGCAATATCCATGATTGAGATATTTTCAAAGCCAGCGTTATAAACTCCAGTTACCTCAGGATGGTCAATCAGATGTAAATACACATCAGTAATATCATCAATATGAATATTAGGACGCACTTGATCGCCGCCAAATACCGTGATCTTCCCCTTAGATAAAGCTTGCATAGTCAACAAGTTAACCGAAACATCCAAACGCATACGAGGTGAATATCCACATACAGTCGCCGGGCGCACAATTTGAACTACCATATCATCTTGATAACTCAATAAAACACGCTCACCCACCATCTTAGTCTTGTTGTATTCCGAAATTGGCTTAAGCTCTAAATCTTCGGTCACTTGAGCCTCTTCCTTTACGCCATATACACTGCCTGAAGAGGCATAAATAAACCGCTTGACCCCCATTCGCCTAGCCTTATCGGCCAACTGCATGGTCGCTAACGCGCTAACCTCCCAAGTTAATTTAGGATTTAAATCACCGCATGGGTCGTTTGCAATGGAGGAAAGATGAATGATGCAATCTACACCCTCCAATGGAATCGCATCTATATCACGCACATCACCCTTAACCACCGTTAAATTTTTGTGAGGCGTAAGAAAATTACCAAACCATTGCAAATCAAAGGCAACAACTTGGTAGCCTCTTTTCAGAAGCTTTGGAACCAAAACATGGCCTTTATATCCACAAGCACCAGTAACAAGAATTTTCATACAATATTCGCCTAAATTAATATTTTTTGATAAACCTATACTGCGTAGTAATTCCGGTACCACTTTATAAATTCTGATACGCCATACTTAATTGATGTATTTGGTTTAAAGCCAATCCACTTTTCCAGCGCCCGAGTGTCGGCGGCTGTTTTTAAAACATCCCCTGGTTGTAAGGGTAAGTAATTTTTCTTTGCCTTTATTTCAAGCTCATCTTCGATTGCTGCAATATAATCCATCAAAACAGTAGGGCGACTATTTCCTACATTAAAAATTCGATAAGGTGCATCGCTTGTCATAGGGTCAGGGTTAGCGTGATCAAATTGCTGATTAGATGTGGCAACCTTATCTATTACCCTTATTACTGACTCTACTACATCGTCAATAAACGTAAAATCACGAGTCATATTGCCATTATTAAAAATATCAATTGGGCGACATTCTAATATTGCCTTTGTAAATAAAAATAAAGCCATATCAGGGCGCCCCCACGGCCCAAAAACAGTAAAAAATCGGAGGCCAGTTGTTGGCAGCTGATATAAATGGCTGTAAGTATGGGCCATCAATTCATTAGATTTTTTTGTAGCTGCATATAAACTTACCGGGTGGTCAATATTCTGCTGCTCAGAAAAAGGTAATGATGTGTTGCTGCCATAAACGCTTGAGCTGCTAGCAAAAACTAAATGCTCTACTGCTGATTGACGAGAAACCTCGAGAATATTCAGAAAACCCTGCAAGTTGGCATCTAAATAAGCTTGTGGATGAGTCAGTGAATATCGCACCCCTGCCTGTGCCGCCAAGTGTAGAACTCGCGTTGGTTTTTTATTCGAGAAAATCGGCAATAATTGATCTAACTTAGAAATATCAATTTTGTGGAATTTAAAATTTGGGTACTGTTGTAAGCGTAATAGACGAGCCTTTTTTAAATTAACATCGTAGTATTCACTTAAGTTATCTATCCCAATAACATAATCACCACGCTTGAGCATTTTTTCAGCAACGCTCATACCAATAAAACCTGCTGCACCGGTAATTAAAATATTCATCTATATTGAACGATTATAAGTCATCGCCAAATAGATCCCGAGAATACACCTTATTCACTGAGTCATTTAACTCATCAACCATTCTATTTGTTATTATTAAATCAGATCGTTTTTTAAACTCATTTAAATCATGAAGGACTTCAGAACCAAAAAAATCACCCTGCTCAAGAATGGGTTCAAAGACCAATACCTCAATTCCCTTGGCTTTAAGGCGCTTCATGATCCCCTGAATGCTCGAGGCACGCCAATTATCGGATCCGGCCTTCATTATTAAGCGATAAATTCCAACAACTTTTGGATCGCGCTTTAAAATGTCTTGCGCAATAAAATCCTTACGTGTCGCATTAGAGTTAACAATCGCCTGCATCAAGTTCTGCGGCACATCTTGATAATTGGCAAGCAACTGCTTAGTATCCTTCGGCAAACAATAACCTCCATAACCAAAAGATGGGTTGCTGTAGTGGGTCCCAATGCGCGGGTCTAGGGCGACTCCGTCAATAATTTGACGTGTAGCCAATCCGTGGATCACAGCATAAGTATCTAACTCATTAAAGTAAGCGACGCGCATGGCCAAATATGTATTTGCAAACAGCTTAATCGCTTCTGCCTCAGTTGGATTGGTAAGAAGAGTTGGTATCTCTTTTTTAATGGCCCCTTGCTTAAGCAAATCCGCAAAGACTTGAGCTCTCTCCGACTGTTCACCCACAACAATACGCGAGGGATGTAAATTATCGTAAAGAGCTCTACCCTCTCGCAAAAACTCAGGGGAAAAGATAATATTATTACTACCTATTTTCTTCCTTAGTTGCTCAACAAAGCCTACTGGAATGGTTGACTTAATAACCATCACCGCCGCAGGATTGATCCTCATCACATCGCGCGCCACCACTTCAATAGAGTCTGTATTAAAGCAATTGGTGATCTCATCGTAATTAGTAGGGGTTGCAATAATTACAAATTTAGCACCAAGGTAAGCCTCGTCCTTACTCAGCGTTGCTTTTAAGCTAAGGTTTCCTGTTTTAAGATACTCCTCAATCTCCAAATCTGCTATGGGAGAGACAAGGTTATTAATTAGATCAACTCGAGAAGAAATTATATCTAAAGCAACAACTTCATGATGCTGAGAAAGTAGCACTGCATTAGACATCCCAACATAGCCAGTTCCAACAACTGCAATTTTCATGCGCACTTTCTTTCGATAAATGGTGGTATCTTTTTAACTACTCAATACTAAAATATATCAACGAAAATTTATTACCCAAAAACCGGTTCAAATTAGCAATAAAATTAAAGTAATCTTAGCCTCTTTTTTCAAATAATTTCCTCGTCTATATTGCTTTCTTAAAATAAGCAATCGTCTCTTTAAGACCATCTTCTAAATTGACCTTAGGCTCCCAGCCAAGCTTTGCTTTAGCTAGTTCGATATTCGGTTGACGCTGCTTAGGATCATCTGATGGCAGTGGTTGATGAATGATCTTCGATTTACTGCCAGACAGTCTCAGAATAGTTTCGGCTAACTGCAGCATAGTGAATTCACCAGGGTTACCAATATTGACCGGTCCTGTAAAACCCTCTTCAGAGTTCATCATTTTGACCATCGCATCAATGAGATCATCGACATAACAAAAGCTTCTGGTTTGCTGGCCATCACCATAAATGGTGATATCTTTGCCTTGTAATGCCTGGACAATGAAGTTACTCACTACGCGCCCGTCGTTGGGATGCATGCGGGGACCATAGGTATTAAAGATGCGTACTACCTTGATATCTAAGTTATGTTGACGGTTATAGTCAAAAAAGAGGGTTTCAGCACAGCGCTTGCCTTCGTCATAGCAAGAACGAATGCCAATCGGATTGACCTTACCCCAATACTCCTCTGGCTGAGGATGCACTTCAGGATCGCCATAGACTTCACTAGTCGATGCCTGCAAGATTCTTGCGCGTGTACGCTTTGCTAAGCCCAGCATATTAATAGCGCCATGCACGCTCGTCTTGGTGGTCTGCACTGGATCGTACTGATAGTGCACAGGAGAGGCTGGGCAGGCTAAGTTATAGATCTGATTGGCTTCTACATAGAGCGGGAAGGTCACATCGTGACGCATGACTTCTAAATTGGGGTTACCCAATAGGTGGGTTAGATTCTGTTTGGTGCCTGTAAAGAAGTTATCTACCACCAGAACCTCATTACCCTCTTTGAGGAGTTTTTCGGTGAGGTGTGAGCCCAGAAAGCCAGCACCACCAGTAATGAGGATTTTGTTATTCAAAAGATTCTCTATTTTTTACTTTAGAAGCATAAAGCCCGCTAATGTCCGGTAGCGTGCCCTCATTTCTACTGGAACCGTAACTTCCCGCCACCGCTTTTGAGATTGAAACACAAACTTAGACAGAGTAGCACTAAAGGCATTAAGAAAAATGCGGCAGTTAATCCGCTAGCAATAACCAGTTTTCTCCAAGATTCTTGCGCAAAATTGACGATATACAGCAGAGATGTTTCATTCTCATCCTTTTGGAGTTTTTGATTAATGGCATCTCGCACTTGTCACCCGCTTCTTTAACCGTTCTAATTTATATATGTATTGTAACTTCATTAGAATATGGGGCGGTGGTGAGGGTAGACTCTTGATACTGCTATTTCTATTGATAGGTCAATATCCCACTACCTGATTTCACTATACAAATAGCCCGTGGTTAATATAAAAAATACTGGCTAAGGCCTACGTAGGGGGCATTTTCGGATCGCTACGGATGAGGGACAGCCCGCCACCCCAACTGATCCAAAAAATCAGCGCAGCAAAGCTGACTGTAGCGGAGACCTCAGTTGTAGCCCAGAGCATGAGATTGGATACTAAGGACCAGAATATTAGCGGCCCCCAGGGATCAAAAACCGCCCTACTCAGCAAGATAGCGCCCACTATGGCCCCTAAAATGCAAAAGAGGCCCGGAAATCCAACTGCTAGGGTGACATCGAGCCAGCCGCTATGACTATGAGAGAGATTAGAGTGGACCTCCGGCCAATGGTATTTGGCCATTTTTTTGAAGGAATCCTCTACGAGCCCATACCCCAAAGGGGCTTGCACTGCTAGTTGCACCCCCGCCTTGAACCAGGCAGCCCGCTCGTAAGTAGTGACTGAGACCATGGCTCCAAATTCATTATTGGGATAACCCTGAGTTCCAGCATACTTCCACTGCGGGTATTGATCAAGCTGGGAAGCAACCTTGATGTCGGCTATGAATGCTCTCCAGGTCTGATTTTTTTGACTGTGCAGGTAAAGAGCAGTTGCGAAGATCGCTGCACCAATAACAACCACTAGAGCCTTGCGGCACCATTGACCTGGGTACTTAACAAAAAATAAAGTAGCAAATAGTGCCATACAAAGTGTAGCGTAGGCCATGCCATTCTTAATATCCTGGATAAAGAACAAGAACAGGGTTGCCACAATGCTAGATAGATAGACCGCCAATGCAAAGTACTGTCTCAACTTAAGAAAACTATGACCCGCTAAAAGAGAGCCAATTTGCCCCAGGGAGATTGCCAGCACTGGCAGGCAAAAGGCAACATAGTCCGTTTTGGGAACGTAATAAGTGGTAGACCCAAAGTAAATTCGGAGGTAGGGTGGAGTATGGACCCCCAGGGAGGGTCCATAGATTGTTAATATGTATTTGAGCAAGTAGGTGAGCACGGGTAGGCATAACCCCAAGTAAATAGCTGGCCAAAAGGATGGCTTAGAGTCTTTGAAGGCAGCGGCATTAGCTAGGGATAAGCCCAGCCCTAAGGCAAAAATACCGCCTATGGCAGCATATTTCCAGATGCGCCGGAATTCCATTAGCTGTGTGGCATAGTCCTGAGACAGGAAAAACAAGTGAAAGGTCGCCCAGGCAAATAATCCGACTATCATCCAGATTGGTATCGCCCTCTTTTGGAAAAAGTAGGATCGGTACTGATAGATAGGATAGAGGCCAGCCAAGGCACCAACGACCAAGGCAGTATTTCGAAATCCCACGATTTCCGGAAGGATCCAGAATTCATAGAGCACCATAAAGGCAATGCACTGAACCCAAATTAAGGGTTTTGGGATATAAATTGAAGGGTTAGTGGGCAAGAATTTTGGCATAGGCTTGGACTGCGACTGCGACTGTGTTTATTCTAATCTCTATAACCCAACCGAAAATCTTTTCGGCCCCCTTTATGCTTTGGGTTATGCCTATTTTTCTGCATCAGTTGACGCTCTTACCCCCCCACAGATCTCACTCATATCAAGCATAAATGACTCACCCATCCTACCGCCCCGACATAGATGGCCTTCGCGCCATTGCCGTCTTATCTGTGGTGGGTTTTCATGCTTTTGGGGTCCAGGCTGGGTTTATTGGGGTTGATATCTTTTTTGTCATTTCCGGGTATTTGATCTCATCCATCTTATTTGGCGATATGCTAAAAAATCAGCTCAGCATTGTGGATTTCTATCGCCGTCGAATTAAGCGCATTTTTCCTGCTCTATTAACCGTCTTGGCGTTCTGCTTTGCACTCGGTTGGTTTACCTTACTCGCAGATGAATTTTTAGCTCTTAACAAGCACATTGCTGCTGGATTGGCATTTGTTTCCAATCTTGTTTTACTTGGTGAAAGCGGTTACTTTGATAGCGCATCCAATAACAAAATTTTGTTACATCTTTGGTCGCTTGGAATTGAAGAGCAGTTCTATATTTTTTGGCCTTTACTACTCTTACTCTTTTGTCGTTTGGATGGTGTTACCAAAGATGGAGTGCGCCACATTGGAGCATTACTTTTCATTTTGCTGTGTGGCTCCTTTTTCCTCAATATTGCCTTTATCTACAGCCATCCCACTGCTACTTTTTACCTGCCAGTTACTCGCGTTTGGGAACTCTTAATTGGCGCAGCGCTAGCCTATAGATCTGTTGTGCAAAATCGATCCTTGATGTTGTGGAACTCCCCCAATCTCAATGCTTGGCTTGGTTTTGCTTTATTGGTGGTCGCCAATATTTTCATTAGCGATAAAAGCCCCTTTCCTAGTTGGTGGGCACTGCTACCCACCCTTAGTGCCGCACTGCTCATATCTGCTGGGTCATCAGCTTGGTTTAATCAGCATGTGTTAGGAAATCGATTTTTAGTTTGGTTTGGCTTAATCAGTTACCCGTTATACCTATGGCACTGGCCCCTACTAACCTTTGCCAGAATTTTGGATGGCGGTCGACAGCCCTCAAGCTCGATAAGGGTATTCATGGTGTTGCTAGCCATCCTCTTGGCGTGGTTAACCTATCGCTTCATAGAAAAACCCATTCGGTTTAATAAGAATTCATTTTTTACGCCAATACAACTTTTCATCTTAGGTGTGGCGCTCTTTTGCATCAGCAGTTTTGTCTATCTCAACGGAGGGCTACCCAATAGAGCTGCAGCTCAACTCAAGATCCTGAATGCAGGCGATATTGGACATGATGAATTTAGAACCTACTTACATGCGCAACCCAATTATTGCGAATACAAGGATGCCACCCCAAATAAATGTAATGAGCAATTCTTAAAATATAAGCGCGTGATTGCTGTGGTGGGTGATAGTCATGCAGAACATGTTCTTTTAGGCTTAACGGAGAATATGCCAGACACTGGCTTCATGTTATTTGACACTAACCAAACTCTTCCATTCATCAGCAGCAAATTATCAAATCATTTTTTTGATGTGATTGATGCCAATTCCAAAATTGACACGGTTGTTTTGGTTGCCTACTGGCACCTGAGAAAGCAGCTTATTGCTCCTGGTAGCAGCTACCTTCAGGAAATTAAGCCTACGGCGCAGAAATTAACCGCCCATGGGAAAAAAGTATTTCTGATCGATGGCACGCCGAACTTCAGTTTTTTGCCTACTAAATGCAAATACGATTGGCCATTCCTACGAGTACAGCAATGCACTGAATCTAAGTTATTTGAAAAGCAACACTCCCAATACCTCCCTGATTTCGTGGAGGCCACGAAGCAATCTCCAGTTGAGCTAATTGAATTAAGTCAGTTATTTTGCGATCAAGGCACTTGCGCCATGGCTAAAGATGGGCAGCTTTTCTTTAGAGATGACAACCACCTCAATATGAATGGCTCACGATATATTGCCAAAGAAATTCTTAAGGCGGTTCATTCAGTCTACATGCGTTAAAAATAGCTCAGATTCAAGCTTCCTGCGAGCCCAATCCCCCCATAAATACCCACCAGCCCACCTTATAATTACTCTGTTGCGCCCCAGTTAGGGCATTAAAGACTCTCACGCTTCATGTTGATTGGAAACTTGTGCAAATCGTTATTCCCATGTCAGGTTTTGGCGAGCGCTTTCGTCGCGCTGGATATACCGTTCCTAAACCTTTAATTGAGGTTGATGGTAAACCCATTATTGGGCACGTGATCGATCTATTTCCTGGGGAAACGGATTTCATTTTCATTTGCAATGAAGATCACCTCGCCAACCCCGACTATCGCATGGCGCAGATTCTTCAAGAACTGTGCCCTACCGGTCGAGCAGTTGGCATACCAGCACATAAGCTAGGCCCCATTCATGCAGTTCGCCAAGTTGAGCATTTGTTAGACCCTGCTCGCCCTGTCATTGTGAATTACTGCGATTTCACTTGCTACTGGAATTGGGATCACTTCAAATCTTTTGTTACTGATACCGCTTGCGCTGGTGCCATACCGGCATACAAAGGATTTCATCCACACACATTAGGCACCACTAACTACGCGTACATCAAAGAAGCTGCCGGTGAAAATTCAGAGCAAGTTGTTAGTAGTAATAGTAGTGAGAGCGGCAGTAGTGATAGCCGTAGCGTCTGGGCATTAGATATTCAAGAGAAGCAACCTTACACCGATAACCGTATGGAGGAGCTTGCTTCCAGCGGCACTTATTACTTTGCTAGCGCAAAGATCATGAGTGATGCGTTTAAGCAAACCATGGATCAAAACATTCATGTTGGTGGCGAGTACTATGTCAGCCTAGCTTATAAGCCAATGTTTGCCAAAAATGAAAAAGTGGCAGTCTACCCATTACAACATTTCATGCAATGGGGTACCCCGGATGACCTCCACGAATACAACTCATGGTCAGATACCTTTAAACGATTAATTGCTCCTGATGTTGAGTCCAGTCCTGCTGGTTCTTTAGTCATCCCAATGGCAGGCATGGGTAAGCGCTTTGCTGATGAGGGGTACACGCTAACTAAACCCCTCATCCCTGTTTCAGGTAAAGCAATGGCAATTCAGGCTATAGAGGATTTACCCAGATCCAAATATCAGTCTCTCGTTCTACGCTCTGATATGCCAGGTTTAGCAGATATACAAAAAGAAATTAAAGAGTATTTCCCCCATTCAGTTATTACACTGGTTCCACACGTCACCGAAGGTCAGGCATGCACCGCTCTCATTGGCTTAGATGCTCTTGAAAAATCCCTTATCTGCAATAAGCTCGATGATTTAGCACCCATCACTTTTGGCGCATGTGATAACGGCGTACTATTTAATCAAGCGGCATATCAAGCACTTGTTAATAATCCAGAGGTTGATGTCATTGTTTGGGGTGCGCGTGGTCATACTAATGCTGTACGTAAGCCAGAGATGTTTGGCTGGATTAATGCCAATGCTGACGGACGTATTAATACCATCTCTGTAAAAACCCCATTAGCATCACCAGCAACTGATCCTATTGTGATCGGCACCTTTACTTTTAAAAACCCAAACGATGCTAGACGTGCCATCGACACCCTCATCGCTCGCAATGGCCGAATCAATGGTGAGTTTTATCTGGACTCCTGCATCAACGATGCAATTGACCTAGGATTGCGCTGTCATTTATTTGAGGTCGATAGCTTCATCTCTTGGGGCACCCCAAATGATCTCAAAACCTTTGAATATTGGCAGTCATGCTTTCATAAGTGGCCACATCACCCTTATCGCTTAGAGCTAGATTCTCGAGTTGAGCGAACTGCCTTAGAGGATTTGTCTCAGCGCTACGCTGCGACCACGCCAAAGATTCCAAAGTAATCCAATTAATCAAATGACCGCACCCATCAAACGTGAATTAGGCATTTTTTTAATCGTTGGCTTGTTGACTGTTGGGATTGATTTTTTAATCTATCGTAGCTTTATTTATCTGCAGCCATTTGGCCTAGACAGCATCAATATCGCTAAAGGCTTTAGCTTTATTAGCGGAACCATATTTGCTTACTTTGCCAATCGTTTTTGGACTTTCAATCAACAAACTACAGGTGCTGGCAGTGTCTTAAGATTTGTGGTGGTCTACATCCTAGGCTTAATCGCCAATATTACGATCAATTACCTGTGTATCGAATGGTTTAGTAGTCCCACTCTAGCCATGGAATACACCCTCTTGATTGCTTTCATCCTAGCAACTGGTGTTTCTGCCTCATTCAATTTTATTGGCATGAAATTTTTTGTCTTTACCAATCTTAAGAACCTTTAATCACTTAATCCTTTAATACTTTCCACTCTCGTGAAACTATCTCTCATCATCCCTTGCTATAACGAAGCCGCTAATTTGCCTCTGCTTTTAGATGGATGCGCTTCACTAGGTGGAAATCATAATATTGAAGTCATTCTGGTGGACAACGGCTCCACTGACAATAGTTCCGAGGTATTACACAGTCTTTTGCCTAACTACCCACATTGCCGCAGTGTTCGCGTGCCCATTAATCAAGGTTATGGCTATGGCATTTTGTCTGGGTTGCGCGCTGCGACTGGTGAACTATTGGCCTGGACTCATGCAGACATGCAAACAGACCCTAAAGATGTTTTGCGAGGCCTGGAAATATTTGCTCAACATGGAAGCAGAAATATCTATGTCAAAGGCCAAAGAATCAAACGCCCCTTGGCAGATGTTTTCTTTACCATTGGTATGAGTGTTTTTGAAACCCTATTGCTACGTACCCGACTTTGGGATATCAATGCCCAGCCCAATATGTTTTCAAGGAGCTTCTTTGAGTCCTGGGACAATTCACCGCACGACTTTTCCTTAGATTTATATGTGTATTTCACGGCAAGGGCTCAAGGCCTATCGGTTTATCGCTTTCCCGTAGAATTTGGAGAACGAGCTCACGGTGTTTCGCATTGGAATGTCAATTGGGCGGCCAAGATGAAATTTATCCGCAGAACCATTGACTTTAGTTTTGAGCTGAAAAAAAGGCTGTCTAAATGAACTTCATTTCTCATCGACGCAATACCATCGAAGAGCTTAATGCAACTCCAACTGAGTATGGCGTTGAAGTAGATATTCGCTCAGATAATGGCAAGCTCATAATCCATCACGATCCTTTTGCTTCAGGAGATGATTTTGAAGAGTGGATCCAGCACTATCAGCATGGCACTCTCATTCTCAATGTAAAAGAAGAGGGATTAGAGGCTCGCTTGATTGATCTCATGAAAAAGTATGGCCTTGAGAATTATTTCTTCCTAGATCAATCTTTTCCGTTTCTAGTTAAATGGTCAAAACTAGGTGAGCGCCGTTGTGCAGTGCGCGTATCCGAATTTGAGTCAATTGAAACTGCGCTCACCCTTGCTGGAAAAATTGATTGGGTATGGGTTGATTGCTTTACCAAGTTTCCACTGAGTGGTGAAGATGCTAAACGGCTGCAAGATGCCGACTTTAAACTTTGCCTCGTCTCTCCCGAGCTCCAAGGTCGCGCTGCTGAAATTGCCATTCCTGAGTTAGCAAAACTACTAGCTGAGCATCAGATAGCAGCAGATGCTATTTGCACCAAGAAACCTGAGATCTGGAAAGAATATCTATAACTATGTCGGCCCTATCTCTAAAGTGTTTACTTGACTTCTGTAAAAGCCCGCTCTTCTTGTTAGGCCTCGTTCTGCGCCTGGGCCTAATCGTGGCTATTCTGCCAAATCCTGTTGGTCAGTGGTATGTACCCTTTCTTAACAACAGTATTGCCATATTTAGCTTAGATCCATGGCAAGCATGGTTAAGCCAAGGGGGCACCGCAGTTGCTTTTCCTTATGGCT